>SAMEA104315434__coassemble_585_pt1 | contig 18941 bp, 15 predicted proteins | sample SAMEA104315434__metabat2_high_PE_033 | metagenome-assembled genome bin SAMEA104315434 (sample SAMEA104315434) | gut metagenome | biome: Monkey gut; feature: monkey-associated habitat; material: faeces | place: China | collected 2013 | reverse complement strand
CTGTATATATTTATACAGATTTGTCAAAATTTATTGTAACAGTTTAGTTACCCATCTCATCAAAGACAGGCATCCAGACAGTGCCCTCCTCATCAAAGCCCTCAGCACGGTCATCCCTGCCATTGATTCTGTACTGCAGAGGGTCTCTGTGCATCAGCACGACCTTCCACGGCTTGTCACTAGCCGTCACATCCTGCCTAAACCAGGCAATCTGCTCATCACGCAGATCCGGACTCATCTCCTTTAGCTCGTTGAGCTGGGTATTCAGCACGATAAAATGTACCGGTCCATAATCATAGGAATAATAATATCTGCCATATTTGCTGCTGCCATTGTCTGGCACGGCAAATTCGCTGAGATAAGCCACAGGCTCTCTGACCTTCCAATCCCTGTTGTAGGTTTCGTGATTTCCCATCAGCGGTGCAACAGGAATCCTGTCTATGATGCCAGACAGAGAGTCAAACCATGCCTCCCATTGGCTGTGATCCTCGCCATTATCCACCAAATCGCCCATATTCACAAAGAACTTGGCATCCGGATTGCGCTGGCTGGCATTTTGCGCCAGCTCCTTCCAGCCGCTATAGTCGCTTGATTGCGAGTCAGGAAAAATCAGCGCTGTAAAGGCACCGCCGTCATCTGTTGCCAGCTTGTGCCATTTGCCTGTCTGAGCATTGCCATTGATGCGGTACTCCAGTTCCTGCCCTGCGGCAAGATTTTCCAGCCGAGCCGTATACAGCATGACATTCTGTCCATCGTCCGTGTAGATTTCGCCCTTTGCCATAACCTTCGCTATCTTATCCGTGCCTGCCTGCCTATATTCAACAGCAGCGTCCGCCAAAGGCTCGTCCGTCTGCCACATAATAGTCCGTGCGCTGGCATTGTCCTTGGCTACGACTTGGCGCAGATACTTGACTCCTGCCAGCTCCTCCTGGCTCTCATTGGCATCGGCAACCTGACTGCCGCACCCAGTCAGGCACATAGCCGCTGCTGCCGCCAGCGCCAAAATCAATACCCACAGCCTGCCGCTCTTCAATCTCATACAAAAAGCTCCTTTCATCATGATTTCATGTAAAAACATCCTTTACGAAATGAGCATAGCACCTAAACCCAGCTTTAAGTCAAATATTTTTTTGCGCAAATTTTCTGGCTGGCTAAATCCCCAGCCACGTTATACGACGAAAATATGAAAGGCGCTGCCCCCCCTTGTCAAGGTCATTTTCATAATCTTAAAAGTAGGGAATGTTAGTTTGTATTACTTGACGATGACACGGCGAAGTCACAGACCAGCGATGCGTAGCCAGTATAAAAAAGCAAATGCTACTCATGGAGCCAAGGTGTAGGCTGATACTGGACAGTGGGCATGAGGGAGAGAGCCTTTGAGCCTGAGTAAGAACGAGGTGTTTGCGCTTAGGGCAGCGTTATCAGGACTGGATAAAATGAATACACACAAATGATTGCCTTTGCAGATGAAAGCAGGGGCAATTTTTGTATTGTAGCGATATAATATAGGAAGCAAACAGGGATTGTGTTGGTCAATTTGTATAACAAATTTTTATATTTTTATGATGATTTGTTCAGTTGACAGACAGTTTTCTTTGACTGAGAATAATTAGCAATGAGATAGCTGGCAATCTCCTAGAAAAAACTCTTTTTTCTTATTATTTTTATTGACTTCCTGAATACGTTAAGGTATGATAGACATAACAATGAAATTTTGTTGCGATTGGATTTTTACAATGTGCAATCGGAGGAAAATTTAAATATGAGACAGTGGCAGAACAGGCATGATACATAATTCGCATAGCTACGCCTATGGGCAGGGCATTGTCCAATCCCAAAATCCCTTGGCTTTGGCCTTGGGGAGTATGTCAGACTGGTCTCATGAGGAAGTACAGCTTCTGGTGTGTATTATAGAAAATGGGGGATTGTTATGGTAAAGGACAAGGCTACGGTTGTCGTTGTAGGCGGCGGAGCTACAGGTGTCGGTATCCTGCGCGACCTGTCCATGCGCGGTATTGACGCACTTTTGATCGAGAAACTGGATATGGTCAATGGTGCAAGCTCTCGCTATCATGGTCTTCTTCACAGCGGTGCAAGATATGCTGTAAAGGATCAGGAAGCAGCAAGGGAATGTATTGAAGAGAATACCATTCTGCGCCGTATCGGCAAGTCCTGTGTAGAGGCTACTACAGGCATGTTCGTTCAGGTAGAGGGCGATGACCCTGATTTTGTTGAGCCGTGGCTCAAGGGATGCGCCGAGAGCGGCATCTCCACCCGTGAGCTGAGCAAGGAGGAGGCTCTGCGCCTTGAGCCGAATCTCTCCCGCAAGCTGAAGGTTGCCTATGAAGTTCCGGACGGAGCTATCGACGGCTTCCGCATGTCCTGGCAGAACCTGCAGTCCGCTGCCCGTTATGGCGGACGCTACAAGACCTATACAGAGCTGATTAAGGTAAATATTGAGAATGCGACTGTAAAGAGCATTACGGTTCGCGATAATGTTACCAAGGAAGAGTACGATATCGAGTGTGAGATTTTGGTAAATGCTGCTGGCCCGTGGGCTGGCAAGGTTGCCGAGCTGGCTGGACTGGAGTGCAACGTAAGCCCGTCCAAGGGCACGTTGATTGCCTTTAACCAGCGTATCACCAACCATGTGGTAAACCGTCTTCGCAAGCCGTCCAACGGCGATATTTTCGTACCGCACGGCTCGATTACCATCTTGGGCACTTCCTCCATAACGATTCCTGACCCAGAGGATACATCTACGTCCTGGGACGAGGTTGAGGAGCTGATGAAGACCGGCGTAGGCGTATTCGAGCACCTGCGTGACTATCGCATTTTGCGCGTATTTGCCGGCTCTCGCCCTCTGTATGTGCCAAAGGGCGCTGAAGGCGGACGCAATGCATCCCGCGGCTTTGTGACCATTGACCATGAGAAGGAAGATGGCTTGAAGGGCATGATGACTATCTGCGGCGGCAAGTTCACTACCTACCGCCTCATGGCAGAGAAGTTCTGCGATGTCCTTGCGCCGAAGCTCCACAATACAGCCAAGTGCCGTACCGCAGAGGAAGAGCTGGTGCCGGAAGTGCCGGAGGCAGAGAAGAAGGCTGCCCGTCAGTATTTCCCTTCCTATGGCGTAAATCTGGCTGCGACCCGTCTCGGCGTGGAGAAGTTTGCCGACGTGGTCAAGACCTTGAAGGAACAGCCTGAGACAAGAGAGGTTCTCTGCGAGTGCGAGAATGTTACCATGGCGGAGATTCAGCGCATTGCTGCCGAGCCTACCAGCCATTGCGTAGCTGACGTAAGGAGAAGGACGCGTCTTGGCATGGGAACGTGCCAGGGCAACTACTGCGCTATCCGCAGCGCTGCCGTTGCCAACAAGCTGTTCAAGAACAAGTTCGAGGGCTGCTCTGACTCGCTCTCCGATATGAAGAACTTCCTCCAGGCAAGATGGAAGGGCATTACGCCCGTCATGGCAGGCAAGACCCTCCGGGAAGCAGAAATGACAAGGGGCATGTACGAGCTGTTGTTTAACGTAAATGGGGGTAGACGAGGATGAGCAAATCTGATGTAGTTATTATCGGCAATGGCGTGGCAGGCCTGATGGCTGCCCTGGTAAGTGCTGATGAAGGAAAAAAGGTAACGCTGCTGTCCTACGGTGCTGGCACTTTCCCGTTGAACAGCGGTGTGATTGATATATTGGGCTATGATGAAAAGGGCAGGGCGGTAAAGATTCCTGCCGAGGGAATAGGACAATTGCCGGCTTTTCATCCATACAAGAAGATTGGCATGCCTGCTATCGAGGCGGCTGTCAAATACTTTAAGAAGGTCGTGGCAGACGAGGGCTTTGCCTATACCGGCTCTCTAAATGAGCAGCAATGGCTGATTACCGGCATCGGCACTTTGAAGCCGACCTGCCTTTTGCCTGAGTCCCTGCAGGCTTCCCGCTGCTTTGATGCTGGCGAAATCGTGATTGTCGGCGTCAAGGGATTGAAGGATTTCTATGTAGATATGGTGAAGGAGAACCTCGCTAAGGAATTGGGCACTGAAAAGAGGTATACAACTGTTACTGTTGACACCTATATTACTGGCCGTGATTTGACTACCCGTGATGTAGCAAAGTGGGTGGAGAGCGACAAGGGCTATGGCGAGTTCTTGGCACAGATTAAGAATCTGGCAGGCAATGGCAAGGCTGTCATCGTGCCGCAGATTTTGGGCACCAAGGGCGATTATACCATATATAACAAGCTGTCCAGAGATCTTGGCTGTGCAGTAGTGGAGACTACTGGCATGCCTCCATCCGTAAACGGCATCCGTCTCCGTGACGTACTCCTGAGCGCATTGAAGAAGAAGGGCATCCGCGTGATTGAGAATGCCAAGGCAGAAAAGGCTGTTGTCAAGGGCGGCAAGGTTACTGCCATCAAGGCAGGCGGCGAGGTGCGCATGCAGACCTATGAGGCAGACAAGTTTATCCTGGCTACCGGCGGCTTCTATAGCGGCGGCATCACCATGCGCGACTTTGGCGAATACAAGGAAATGGTATTCGGACTGCCTGTCGAGGGTGACTGCGTTGAGGAGAGATGGGTCAATAAGCAGCTTTTCTCCGACAAGAAGCAGGCATTCTCCATGGCTGGCGTGCGCGTGGATGACTCTCTGCGCGCCGTGGATGAGTCCGGCAATGTGGTTTTGAAGAATGTATACGTTGTCGGCCGCAATCTGAGCGGCTATGATTTCTGCTTTGAACATTCCGGCAATGGCGTGGCTTTGACTTCTGCGTACAAGGCAGCCAAGGCGTAAGGGAAAGGGGTATTATATTATGGAGTTAGAAGAAAGAGCTAGAGATTCGGCGGATAACTGTATTGCCTGCACCTCGTGTATTGCGGCATGCCCGGTTACCAAGGCCAATCCTGAATATAAGGGACCAAAGCTGGTAGGCCCTGCTCATAGCCGTATGCATTTCTCCGATCCGAGCGACTATGAGGACACCCTGATGCTGTGTTCCAACTGCAAGAACTGCGATATTACCTGTCCGAACGGCGTATCTGTCTCCACGCTGAACATGCTGGAAAGAGGCAGATACCTCAAGGCGCATCCGGAGGCGCACAGACCGGAGGACAAGATGCTCAGCCATGGCTTTGAGATGGCTGATATGCTGAACAAGATTCCGTTCGGCAAGACCCTTGCCAACATCGGCATGAGCGTTGGCGAGGCACTGGGCGTCATGGGCGCTATGGGTATGGCGCCTGAGCGCAAGACGCCGCGCTATGCTTCCGTATATTTCCGCGATTTGTTCAAGAGCATCAAGCAGCCGTCTTCGCAGAAGAAGGTGCTGTTCTTCCCTGGCTGCTACATCGATACCAATGAGCCATGGGTAGGCACGGCATTCGTGCAGGTAATGAATGAGAACGGCTATGAGGTGCTCATGGACGACCGCTTCGTATGCTGCGGCTCGCCTCTGGTGGTCGGCGGCTATCTGGACGAGGCACGCGAGCACGCAGATGCCAATGTGGCAGTCATTCAGGAATATGCCAAGAAGGGGATTCCTGTAGTGGCTTGCTGTACTTCCTGCTCGCTGATGCTGAAAAATGAGTATACAGAGCTTTTTGCTCAGTCCGAGATGAAGGAGGCGGCTCAGAATGTCTGGGATGCCTTCGAGTTTTTGACCATGCTCGCAGATGAGGGCAGGCTCAAGAAGGTCAGCATCAGGAGCGACCACAAGTTTATCTATCATGCACCGTGCCATCTGAGGGCGCAGGGCATGGGGCTGCCTGCCTTTGAACTTTTGAAGGCGGCAGGACTGAATATTGTCAATGCTGATGCTGGCTGCTGCGGTATGTCAGGCAGCTACGGCTTCCACAAGGACAACTATGAGACTTCCATGAAGATAGGCCAGGCGTTGTTTGATGCCATCAATGCCGACAACTACCACAAGGTAATCTGCGACTGCGGTACGTGCCGCATGCAGATTCAGCATGGCACTGATGCCAAGGCTGTACACCCGATAGAAATTTTAGCAAAAGCATATAAAAAGGCTTAACAAAATTTCAATTGTGTGATATAATACCGAATATAGGGTGAACGATAGCAAATTCGACGGGGTTTTGAAGCGTTTTGCTTTCGGATTTGCAATCTTTCATAGATAAAAAGGAATCGCTTTTTGAGAGGGGCGTTCCGCAAAAGTAATTATATTTACTGTATTAAGAGGGGGATTTTCACAATGGCAAAGAAGTATGTAATGGCGTTAGACGCAGGTACCACTTCCAACAGAGCAATCATCTTTGACGAGAACTCCAAGATTGTAGGCGTTGCACAGAAGGAGTTCACGCAGTATTTTCCTCAGCCTGGCTGGGTTGAGCATGATGCGGATGAAATCTGGAGCACCATGTGCGAGGTAATGAAGGGCGCACTGGAGCAGAGCGGCCTGGATGCTAGCGACATCGCTGCCATGGGTATCACCAACCAGCGTGAGACCGCTGTAGTTTGGGATAAGAATACTGGACGTCCGGTATACAATGCAATCGTTTGGCAGTCCCGTCAGACCGCTGACATTGCCAATGACTTAAAGGCCAAGGGGCTTACCGAGGAGTTCAAGCAGAAGACCGGACTTACCATCGATGCTTATTTCTCCGGCACCAAGATTGCGTGGATTCTCGACCATGTCGAGGGCACCAAGGCTCGTGCCGAGGCTGGCGATTTGATTTTCGGCACTATCGATACATGGCTGATTTGGAAGCTGACCGGCGGCAAGGCTCATGTGACTGACTATTCCAACGCTTCCCGTACCCTGATGTACAACATCAAGGATCTGAAGTGGGATGATGCGCTCCTCGGCTATTTGGGAGTACCAAAGTCCATGCTGCCAGAGGTTCGTCCTTCTTCCAGCGTATATGGCTATGCCGACCCTGCTATCCTGGGTGCGCCAATCCCTGTGGCAGGTGCGGCAGGCGACCAGCAGGCTGCCCTCTTTGGTCAGAACTGCTTCAAGCCGGGTGAGGCAAAGAACACCTACGGCACTGGCTGCTTCATGCTGATGAATACCGGCACGGACATCTACGATTCCAAGAACGGCTTGGTAACTACCATTGCCTGGGGCTTGGACGGCAAGGTTGAGTATGCGCTCGAAGGCTCTATCTTCGTGGCTGGCTCGGCTATCCAGTGGCTGCGTGACGGTGCGCGCATGGTTGACTCCGCTCCTGACTCTGAGTGGGTTGCCAAGAAGGTACGTGACACCGGCGGCGTATATCTCGTACCTGCATTCGTAGGCTTGGGCGCTCCGTACTGGGATTCCAATGCCCGCGGCATGATTATCGGCATTACGCGCGGTACGACCAAGGCGCACATCGTGCGTGCTACCTTGGAGTCCTTGGCATATCAGACCAAGGATGTTTTGGGCGCTATGGAAGCTGACTCCGGCATCAAGCTGGCTGCCCTGAAGGTAGACGGCGGCGCTGTTGCCAACAACCTGATGATGCAGTTCCAGGCTGATATCCTGGGCGTGCCTGTTGACCGTCCTCAGATTATCGAGACTACCGCTTTGGGCGCTGCCTACCTCGCAGGACTTGCTGTAGGCGTGTGGAGCAGCAAGGAGGAGCTGAAGACCGCTTGGAAGCTGGATGTACGCTTTGAGCCTGTTATGGCGAAGGAAGAGGCTGACAAGCTCTACAAGGGCTGGAGAAAGGCCGTTAAGCACGCTATGCATTGGCTGGATGACGAGGATTGATCTCGTGCGGGATAGGCTAGTTGGTTAAATGATAGGATTCACTGCCTGCTGCCGGTGTTCTAGGTCGGCAGCGGGCATGGATTCGGATGTGTATAGGGAACATGTCCGACATAGAAATTTTTCATACGTTATACGAAAGAGGGATGTAAAATGGATAATCTGTTAGGCGAGTTCATGGGAACCATGGTTCTAATGGTTTTCGGCGTCGGCGTAAACGCCAATCTGAGTCTGGCAAAGTCCTATGCAAAGGGCGCTGGCTGGATTTGTACCTCATGGGGCTGGGGTCTTGCGGTACTTTTGGGTGTATATACCTCTGTAGCACTGGGTGCTCCGCAGGCTGACATCAATCCATCCGTTACTATTGCAAAGACTTATCTCGGTATTTATACTCCTGCACAGTTTGTTGCAACGGCTTTGGTTCAGACTGCTGGCGGTATCGTTGGTTCCATCATCGTTTATCTTTGCTTCCTTGGTCACTGGGGTGAGACTGAGGGAGGCAAGGTAGGCATCTTCTCTACTGGCTCTGCTACTGGCGGCTGCTTCAACGGCTTCCTTTCCGAGTTTATCTGCACCTTCTTCCTGATGTTCTGCATCATGATGATTTTCGCTACTCCTAATGGTCCATTGCCTGCTGGCTTCGGTCCATACGCTGTAGGTCTGCTCATCGTTGCAATCGGCTTGTCCTTGGGCGGCTGCTCTGGATATGCTATGAACATGGCTCGTGACCTCGGACCTCGTATTGCTTTTGCAATCCTGCCTATTCCTAACAAGGGTGACGGCAACTGGGGTTATGCATGGGTTCCATGTATCGCTCCTATGGCTGGTGCTCTCGCAGCAGCAGTTGTAGCTACTGCTCTCGGCACTCCTGGCTGGGGCTGATTCGTAGCTGCTAGTTTCTAAAATTGCATCCCTGTCTGCCTTGCAGACGGGGATGTTTTTTAGTATCAGGTGTAAATGCGCACTTGGGCGAATTGCCCGCCATGCTGCTTTGTAGTATAATGACAAGGGATTCATTTCCTCTGCCGCAGGCGGAGGTGGTGAATGTAGGGGGAGGATTTTTATTATGAAGGGAAAGAAACTGACAATCTTTGGCATCGCTGTCCTTGTGGCAGCCTTGGCTGTTTTTTATCAGCTATATACTGACTCTGTAAATGAGGATTTCAAGAATATTTCACGTACCGAGACTTATCGCATGGCAGACCACTACACGGGACAATATCACCGTCCTGGCTGTCCGAAGCTGCAGCAGGCCTATGGCGGCGGCAAGCGGTTTGAGAGTGCATCGGCTGCCGAGCAGGAGGGATATTCTGCCTGCAAGCGCTGTGATGCGGCAGGTCCGGATGAGCCGGAGGAATCTTAGCAATTGTTAGCATGTAATAAAGATACTGGCTGCTGCCTCTAGCAGGCGGCAGCCTTTCTTCTTGTAGAAAGGTGGTACTCATATGGCGATCAAAGCGCCTACGCCTCCTACGCCGCCGACAGTGCCGGTCGTGCCGGGCGCTGAACAGCAGCAGTCTGACAGCGGACAGTCGGGGCAGACAGGGCAGTCTGCTGGCAATGGACAGGATAATGGCAGGGAGTTTGGCGTTCATGTAACGATCAGCAATCCGAAAGAGAATAATGGCAGCGCCAATGCACAGCAGGGCGCATCGCAGAGCACTGGCACTGGACAGGGAAGCGAGGCTCAGCCTAATGGAAATGCAGGCAATAGCAGCGAGCAGAGCCAGCAAGCACAGGGCGATGTCGCCCAGCAGGCGCGTCAGGACATGGTACAGCAGGCTCTCGGCATGAAGGACGATAGTGGACAGCAGGGACAGGAGGCTGCGCAGCAGAATGTGGCAGAATCGTCGTGGGCTTTCTCGGGAAGCCATATGTCGGCGATGTCCTTTATGCCCCTTTTAATAGTCTTTGTGGCGGCATTTATCACCTTTATGCTGCGCAATCTCAGCAAGAAGCCAAGGCTCAAGCAGAAGCCTCCAGCCAAGAGCAGGGCGCAGGCAGCCACTCAGACCGTGTATGAGGAAAAAGCTACGGCGCAAAATGAGAAAAAGAACAAGGGCAGTCATTTTGAAATGAGAATTTAGGATAAAATTTTTACTAAATTGTGCCGTAAAGCCTTTTGCTTTAGCTATGGGGATATACCCTGAATGGCACGCAGCAAGGCACGTCCGCCGAATTTGTTTATGCCCTATGGGTATGTAAGCGATTGAAGGTGGACAAAAGATAAAGGATATGTTAATATGGAGTGTACAGGCATGGCATTGTCCATTGTGGAGAGAACTCGTAAGACCTGCCATTTTGGTAGGCAAGGTTCGCTAATATCCCAGAATCTTCCGGCTTTAGCCGTGGGGAGTATGTCAAAAAACGACAATTTTTAAGTATAATAGATTGGATAAAAATGGGAGTCGCATACTCGTGAGTTAGGCGACCAAGCTAAGAACCGCAGGAACTACGGGGATAGCCCAGTGTATCTGAATCAGTGATGATTCTTGGCTGGGAACTCACAGGCTTTAGCCGCGGGAAGTTCAGATAGATAAAATGGCGTAGCCATAATTTGTGGGGGCGAACACTTTGTTAGATATTAAATTTGTCAGAGAGAATCTTGATGCTGTTCAGACTATGCTGAAGAATCGTCAGAACAAACTTTCTTTGGACGGCTTTAAGGAGCTTGAGGAAAAGCGTCGCGAGATTATCAGCCAGGTAGAGGTGCTGAAGAATCAGAGAAATACTGTTTCCAAGCAGGTCGGTCAGATGAAGAAGAACGGCGAGAATACAGATGTGGTCTTTGCCGAGATGCGTCAGGTGGGCGAGAAGATTGATGCCTATGATGCCGAGCTGAAGCAGGTTGAGAGCGACCTTCGTGATATTATGCTGAGTATTCCGAATATGCCGAAGGACGATGTGCCTATCGGCGTGGACGAGAATGACAATCCAGAGGTACGCCGCTTTATGGAGCCTACCAAGTTTGACTTCGAGCCGCAGGCTCACTGGGATTTGGGCGACAAGCTGGATATTTTGGATGCAGAGCGCGCTGCCAAGGTTACTGGCGCGAGATTTACCTTTTACAAGGGTCTGGGCGCACGCATGGAGAGAGCGCTTATCAACTTCATGATGGATTTGCATTCCAACAAGCATGGCTATACCGAGATGCTTGCTCCTTGCATGGTCAATACCGCCAGCATGTATGGCACGGGCCAGTTGCCGAAGTTTGCCGAGGATATGTTCAAAATCGAGGGTACGGATTATTACATGGTGCCTACTGCCGAGGTGCCTACGACCAACTATCATCGCGAGGAGATTCTTGATGGCAGCAAGTTGCCTGAGTATTATTGTGCCTATACTGCCTGCTATCGTGCCGAGGCCGGTAGTGCCGGACGTGATACCCGCGGACTTATCCGCCAGCATCAGTTCAACAAGGTAGAGCTGATCAAATTCGTCAAGCCTGAGGATTCCTGGGATGAGCTGGAGAAGATGGTCGAGGACGCCCAGGACGTACTGAAGGTTTTGGAGCTGCCGCACCGCGTTATTACCCTGTGCACGGGCGATATGGGCTTTACTTCCGCCAAGACTTATGACATCGAGGTTTGGATGCCGGCGCAGAATACCTACAGGGAGATTTCTTCCTGCTCCAACTGTTTGGACTTCCAGGCACGCCGCGCCAATATCAAGTTCCGCCGCGAGCCAAAGGGCAAGCCGGAGTTTGTGCACACCCTGAATGGCTCTGGACTTGCCGTAGGACGTACCTTTGCCGCTATCTTGGAGAACTATCAGCAGGCAGACGGCTCTGTTGTCATTCCAAAGGCACTGGTGCCTTATATGGGCGGTATCGAGGTTATCAAGCCTCATGAGCTGTAAGAGCTAATTGCATAAAAAAATTAAGAGGCTTGCGCTAAAAAGGCGGAGCCTCTTTGTTTGTTGAAATTGCTTTTGGCTGGTGTATGCCCTGCTGCAATGTGCATCAGAACAAAGATGACCTGACTTGAGCAATGGGGAGCGTCAGAGAAAGTAATGTGAAATAGAGAGGGGAATTTTTATGCCAAAACGTGCAGTATGGGCTGAGGTTGATCTGAAGGCTTTGGAAAACAATATCCGCAATATTAAATCCTGTATCAAGAACAATGCCAAGTGGTGTGCCGTGGTCAAGGCTGATGCCTACGGCCATGGAGCTGTGGCAGTAGCGAGAAAGGCAGTCGAGCAGGGAGCTGATTATCTGGCGGTCGCCGTGCTCAGCGAGGCAATATCGCTGCGCCAGGCTGGCTTTACCACGCCTATCCTGATTTTGGGGACGACCCCTGTAGAGGCTTCGGCTGACGTGGTAGCTTATGGCATTACGCAGGCTGTTTATACGGTGGAGCAGGCAAAGGCGTTGTCGGCAGAAGCAACGAGGCAGGGCAAAAAGGCAAAAATCCATATGGCGGTTGATACCGGCATGAGCCGTATCGGCGTGCGACCGGAGGAAGCTGGCAAATTTGCCGAAGCATTTGCCTGTATGCCGGGAATCGAGCTGGAGGGCATGTTCTCGCATTTTGCGCTGGCAGATGCCAAGGACAAGGGCTTTGCCTATAAGCAGCTTGCTGCCTTCAAGCTGGCGATAGCCAAGGTGGAGGAAAAGGGAATCAATATTCCTATCAAGCATATTGCCAACTCGGCAGCCATTCTTGAAATGCCTGAAACGCATTTTGACATGGTGCGGGCTGGCATTATCCTTTATGGTCTGTGGCCGTCTGACGAGGTGGAGCATGTTATTGATTTGCAGCCTATCATGGAGGTCAAGGCGGAGATTGTGTATGTCAAGACTTTGCATCCGGGCGAGTCGATAAGCTACGGCTGTACCTTTACGGCGCAGCGTGAGAGCAGGATAGGCACTCTGCCTATGGGCTATGCCGATGGCTATACCCGTATGCTTACCGGCAAGGCGCAGGTGGCGTGTCATGGCAGGAGAGCGCCTATCGTCGGGAGAATCTGCATGGATCAGTGCATGGTGGATTTGACTGATGTGCCGGAGGCAAGGCAGGGCGATACGGTGACGCTGTATGGCTCGCCTGAGCTGACGATGGACGAGGCAGCAGGCTGGCTGGGAACGATAAATTACGAGCTGCCGTGCATGCTCAATGCCAGAGTGCCAAGAGTGTATAAGGGATAAGTTCTCAGCCGCCAAGTAGCTTGCAATTGCATGAAGTATAAAGCATAACAGCAAAGATAGTACCCATGACAATGATCTTTGCTACTATAATTTGTAATAAATAACATACAATATCAAGATATGGAAATGTTCTCTCCTGCATTGAGGCAGGGGAGAATTTTTTTGTAAATTTCTGCTGCTTAATATTGTAATTCAAATTTAAATTTGATACTATATAATTAAAATTGGGATTTGAATTTGCGATAGGAGGGTATCATGGAGAGAAAAAGGAAAGCAATCGCACTGATTTTGCTTATCTGCCTGATTGGGGCTGGCGTGGCAGGCTGGCAGCATTATCAGGCATCCTGGCAGGCGGAAAAGGATGTGCTGGAGCTGCATGGCAATGTTGATGTGCGAGAGATTGCCGTGGCATTTCGCGAGAGCGACCGCATTGCGGAGCTTTTGGTACAGGAAGGAGACAATGTAAAAAAAGGCGAGCTTTTGGCACGGCTGGACAATGAGGAGCTGAAGCTCAATATCCAGCAGACCGAGGCGGAGGTTGCTTCCTTGCAGGCGGCAGCAGACAAGCTGCACAATGGCAGCAGGTCTGAGGACGTGGAGATGGCACGGGCAGAGCTGGCATCGGCAAGGGCGGCTGCGGAAAATGCCGATGGTGTCTATAGAAGGCGCTTGCAGATTTTTGAATCCATAGGCGGCATCAGCCGTCAGGAGCTGGACAATGCCCGTGATGATGCGCAGGCAAAAATAGCGGCTGTACGGGCAAGCGAGGCAGCCCTGCAAAAGGCAGAAGCCGGAGCGAGAGTCGAGGATATTCAGGCAGCAGATGCCAATCTTGCGGCGGCTAGGGCAAGGCTTGACAGACAGCAGTATCTTTTGGCACAGACTGAGCTGAGAGCGCCAGAAAGCGGCGTGATTCGCTCGCGGCTCCTAGAGGCTGGCGATATGGCATCGCCACAGCTTCCTGTATTCAAGCTGTCCCTTTTGGATAAAAAATGGGTGCGCGTCTATGTCAGCGAGACGGAGCTTGCCAAGGTCTATGAGGGGCAAAGGGCAATAGTCAGGATTGACGGCAGCGACAAGGAACTAGAGGGGCAGGTCGGCTACATCGCCGATACGGCAGAGTTTACACCCAAGACCGTGCAGACGGAGGAGCTTAGAACCAGTCTGGTCTACGAGGTGCGCATCTATGTCGATGATGAGGCAAATATGCTGCGGCTGGGCATGCCAGCAACGGCAAGCATTAGCCTATGAGGTAGTATCATGGAAGAATATATCAGGGCAGAGGGGCTGAGCAAGAGCTTTGGCATGCTGGAAGCTGTGAAGTCCTTGGACTTTGTCTTGCACAAGGGCGAGCTGGCAGCGATGGTCGGACCTGACGGCGCTGGCAAGACGACCTTTATGCGGCTGGTCTGCGGACTTCTCGATGCCGATACTGGCAGTTTGAGCGTTCTAGGTGAAGATATAGCTGCAAATACGCAGAGTGTGCAAGAAAGGCTCGGCTATATGCCACAGAAATTCGGACTGTATGAGGATCTCAGCATCAGGGAAAATCTAAGGCTCTATGCTGATTTGCACGGCGTACCGGAGAATATCAAGGAGGCTCGCTTTGAGAGGCTTTTGGCTATGACAGGCCTTGCGCCCTTTGTAGAAAGGCTGGCTGGCAAATTGTCGGGCGGCATGAAGCAAAAGCTGGGCATCGCCTGTACGCTGGTCAGTATGCCGGATATTTTGCTGCTCGATGAGCCTTCGGCAGGCGTTGACCCATTGTCAAGGCGAGAGATTTGGCAGATTATCAAAAAGCTGGTGCAGGATGACAATCTCACCGTGCTGGTCAATACCGCCTATATGGATGAAGCCGAGATGTGCCAAAAGGTCTATGTGATGAATCAAGGCAGGTTTATCGCTTCGGGCACGCCGGACGAGATAAGGGGCATAGCCGCTGGCTGCTGTTATGAAATAGAGGCAGAGCAGGCATTTATGCGAAGGCTCTTGGTGGATTTTGCACACTGCAGCGAGATAGTGGATGCCGTGCCAGTGGCAGGCAGGCTCAGGTTCAGCACCAAAAGGGATGTCATGCCGGAGCTGGTGTCTGCAATGAGCGTGACGAAGGCAATTCCACGCTTAGAGGATGCCGTGATGCGGCTCTTAAAGGCGTCAGACGCATCACAGGCAGTATCAAATCCGCTGACTGTGAAAAATGAGGCACGTGCGGCAAAGCATAAGGCAGATATAGGCAAAATATCGCATGCTGATATGACTTTAGGTCAGACGGCAAGCAATCCTATCGACATAGAGGTCAAGGATTTGGTGAAAAAATTCGAGAATTTTACGGCGGTTTCGCATACTAGCTTTTCGGTGCGCAAGGGGGAAATTTTTGGCTTGCTTGGTCCAAACGGCGCAGGCAAGACCACGACCTTTCGGATGCTGTGCGGACTTTCGCCTGCTACATCAGGCTCTATCAGGGTGGCTGGCGAGGATATGCGCACGGCAAGACGGCAGGCGAGAGCCAAAATCGGCTATGTGGCGCAGAAATTTTCCCTTTACGAAATGCTGAGCACGAGGGAGAATCTGCGGTTTTTTGGCGGTGCATACGGACTGTATGGCAGGGAGCTTGATGAGTGCGTCGAGGTATTTTTGCGGCGCTTTGACCTAGTGGGACAGGCAGAGAAAACTGCTGGCTCGCTCCCAGGAGGCTACAGGCAGAGACTGGCTATGGCGGCGGCGCTCTTGCATGAGCCTGAGATATTGTTCCTAGATGAGCCGACCAGCGGCATCGACCCCTTGGCGAGGCGTTCGTTTTGGCAGGAAATAGCGGAGCTTGCCATGCAGGGGACGACCGTCATCATTACCACGCATTTCATGGACGAAGCAGAATACTGTGACCGCATCATGATTCAGGACAAGGGCAAAATGCTGGCTTTGGGAAGCACGAATGATTTGCGCAGGAAGTATCGACTGCCACAGGCGGATATGAACGAGCTTTTTATCCATATCGTCGAGGCGGCAAGGGGTGAATAGCATGGCGGAAAAAACAAATACAGCGGTTTCCTTGAGGCGTATCAGGGCATTGGTGCGCAAGGAGTTTTGCCAGCTAGGCAAGAGCACCAGCAGCTTTTTGATGGGCATAGTCCTGCCTGCGATCTTGATTTTGATTATCGGCTACGGCATCTCGCTGGACGTCAAAAATATCAGTGTGGCAGTGGTGCTGGAGGATCATTCGCCGACTGCCAGGAATGCGGTAAAATTTTTGGCAGGTTCGGCATACTTTGAGCCAGCTTATCTCAATTCCTTTAGCGAGGCAGAGGATTTGCTCCGCAAGCACGAAGCGGATGCCATTGTCTGCGTGCCGGGGGATTTTTCTGCGAAGCTGGCAGAGGGCAATGCCAGTCTGCAGCTTATATTAAATGGCGAGGAAGCGGTTACGGCTATGTCGGTACAGCGCTATGTGGAGGCAGGACTGCAGGCGGCAATGGCGCAACAAGGCGGCGTCAGGCTGGCAAGCCGCATTTGGTACAATGATGCAGATACGAGCACATGGTTCTTTGTGCCAGGCATCATGATGCTGGTCTTGACGATAAGCGGCGTATTTCTTACTGCCGTCGTTATGGCGCGTGAATGGGAGCAGGGGACATTCGAGGCTGTCTTTGTCACGCCTGCTCGGATTATTGAGCTGATTATCGCCAAGGTCATTCCTTATTTTTGTATTGCCGTGCTTGGCATGCTCTTGTGCCTTTTGGCAGGGCGCTTTCTTTATGATTTGCCATTTCGAGGCTCTTTGGCACTGATTGTCGGCGAGTCATTGCTCTATTTGGTTGTTGCCCTGAGTCTGGGGATATTTATTTCGGCAATCACCAAATCGCAATTCTTGGCATGCCAGGTGTCAATGGTGGTGAGCTTCCTGCCGACCGTCATGCTGTCGGGATTCTTGTTTGACCTGCACGCACAGCCAGTATTTATCCAATACGTGAGCCTGCTCTTTCCTACTACATACTATTTGCAGGTGATGAAAACCCTGTTCCTTGTAGGGAATTATTGGCCTGTTGTCGTCAAAAATACGGTCATTTTGCTCGGCTATGCCCTGCTTTTAATCGGGCTGGCATGGCACAAGACAAAAAAGAAGCTGGAGGGATGATGATGGATTATCTGCTGTCTTTTATCAGGCATGTGCGAGCGCTCTGCCACAAGGAGCTTTTGTCTATTGTCAAGGATCCGCGGACGCGCGCGATCCTAATAGCGCCTGTACTGATACAGGGATTTTTGTTTGGCTATGCTGCAAGCTACAATTTGGAAAACATCCCTTATGCTCTGATTGATGAATCACACAGCAGCGAGTCAAGGGCTTTGGCAGAGCATTTTGCTGGGAGTAGCTGCTTTGTCTGCGTAAAATCGCTTAGTTCAAGTGCAGAATTGCCAGCTTATATGGACGGCGGCGAGGTGATGATGGCGCTGGTCATACCGTCAGATTTTGAGCAAAAGCTGCTGCGTGGCGAGAGTGCGCCCGTGCAGGTCATAGCGGATGGCAGAAACAGCTCGGCGGCGGGGATTGCTATAGGCTATGCCGGCAAGGTGATTGCTGCGTTCAATGAAGCGAGGATGGCGCATGGCGCGGCGGTAAGCATTGTGGAAAGAAGCTGGTACAATCCGCAGCTTTCGACGCGCTGGAATTTCCTGCCTGGATTGATTGCGATGATTTCCTTTGTGCAGGTCATCATGCTGTCGGGACTATCCATTGCCAGAGAGCGTGAGCAGGGCACGTTTGACCAGCTTTTGGTTACGCCTCTGTCATCGGCTGAAATTTTGACAGGCAAGGCGCTGCCGCCGGTACTGGTAGGGCTGATGCAAAGCTCATTCTTGTTTTGCATAGCGTATTTTTGGTTTGAAATACCTTTTGCGGGCAATCTCGTGTCGCTGTACCTGCTTTTGCTGGTTTTCAATATCAGCTCTACGGGCATCGGACTTTCGCTGTCGGCGGTTTCGGCGAATATGCAGCAGGTCTTGGTCTACGTGCTGGTGCTGCTGATACCCATGTGCCTGCTATCCGGCGTAGCAACGCCCGTAAAGAATATGCCGGAGGTATTGCAGGCGTTTACCTATGCCGACCCACTGCGCTTTGCCATCGATGGCGTGAGAAGAATCTATTTGGAGGGAGCAGGCATCGGTGATTTGTGGCTTGACTTTGTGCCGCTTTTCGTTATAATAGCGTTGACTATGCCGTTGTCAGGCTGGCTGTTCAGGCGGCAGAGCAGTTGACGGATTTGTAATTGAGGGTAGCTGTGGTATGGCTGCGAGCAGTGCAAAAATAGCAGGGAGAAGATTATGACGAGAAATCAGCGCGGCGATGGCCGCATGACCAAGGAAAAATTGCTGGAGTGTGCGGGCAGGCTGACGGCACAAAAGGGATTTGCGGCTGTTACGAGCAAAGAAATCTGCGAAATGGCAGGCACGAATCTGGCGGCGGTGAATTATCATTTTGGCAGTCGGGCGGGATTGCAGAGAGAAATGATGTTGATGGTGCATCAGCATTTTGTCAGCGAGGAATTTTTGCAAGGTCTCTGCGATTCTGCGGCATCGCCGAGGGAAAGGCTGGAACTTTTTATTGATGAGCTGATAGAGCGCCTGTGGTCGAGCGATGAATGGCTGATCAAGGCGTGGGTCAGGGAGCTTTTGACGCCATCGGCAGAGGTGGAGGCAGCCTTGAAAAAAATAGCCATGGTTAAGGGAAGGTATTTTATTCAGCTATTTTGCGACTATACTGGGCGGACGCTGGATGATCCCAAGCTATACAGCGGCGCAGTCTGTTTTGTTGCTCCGTTTGTCCTGACTGCCGCTGGCAAGCAGACACCGATAGAATACAGCAATATTACAGGGATTGCCTATGATGAAAAGGCTTGGGCAAAATCATTAAAAGAGTTTGTTTTTGCAGGCCTAGATGCAATTTCAAAAAATATTTCAAAAAAGTGTTGACAGAGTTTCGTGTTTCTGATAATATATACATCGTTGTCGCTGAGATACGAAAGAGCACAGCGTCGGGGCGGAAAGCCAGCCGAGCGTGCCTGAGGAAAGCGATAAAAAATATTTCAA
>SAMEA104315434__coassemble_501_pt1 | contig 20753 bp, 15 predicted proteins | sample SAMEA104315434__metabat2_high_PE_033 | metagenome-assembled genome bin SAMEA104315434 (sample SAMEA104315434) | gut metagenome | biome: Monkey gut; feature: monkey-associated habitat; material: faeces | place: China | collected 2013 | reverse complement strand
CATAGGGCAGGGACTGCCCGAATTAACGCCTGTGGAGATAGTAGGTTGCGAGGTTAATGAAGCAGGAAGCCCATTGGCTTTAGACAATGGGTAGTTCACGTGGTGCGACTTTGCCTGGGACAAAAAGGTTTTCCCGAATCCTCAGGCGATGCTGGCAAGGCTCAAGCAAAAGGGGCTGAAAATCTGCGTTTGGATCAATCCGTATATCAGCCAGCAATCCAGGCTTTTTGCGGAGGGAAAGCAAAATCACTACTTCATCGAAAGGACGAACGGCGATGTATGGCAGTGGGATCGCTGGCAGCCGGGACTGGCGATTGTCGATTTTACCAATCCTGCCGCCTGTGAGTGGTACAAGGGCTATTTAGCCTCGCTTCTCGACATGGGCGTGGACTGCTTCAAGACGGATTTCGGCGAGCGTATTCCGGTAAATGACGTGAAGTATTTTGATGCCTCAGATCCCAAGCGCATGCACAACTACTATACGCAGATGTACAATCAGACAGTATTTGACCTCTTGAAGGAGAAGCGCGGCGAAGGCGAAGCCGTACTCTTTGCCCGCTCTGCGACGGCAGGCGGTCAGACCATGCCGGTGCACTGGGGCGGCGACTGCCATGGCACGTATGTATCAATGGCAGAAACCCTGCGCGGCGGCCTTTCGCTCGGACTTTCCGGCTTTGGGTACTGGAGTCATGATATAGGCGGTTTTGAGCATACCTCGCCAGCCGATGTGTACAAGCGCTGGTGTGCCTTCGGACTGCTTTCCAGCCACAGCCGCCTGCATGGCAGCCAGTCCTACCGCGTGCCTTGGAACTATGATGAGGAGGCAGTGGATGTCCTGCGCCATTTTGCCGAGTGGAAATGCCGTCTGATGCCATATCTTTACAGCATGGGCGAGGAAGCACATACCAAGGGGCTGCCGATGCTGCGCGCCATGTTTTTGGAGTTTGCTGATGACCCTGCGTCCTACTATCTTGACAGGCAGTATATGCTGGGCGATAGGCTGCTGGTTGCGCCTGTGTTTAGTCCGTCAGGCGATGTGACGGTGTATCTGCCAAAGGGGCGCTGGACGCATCTATTTACGGGCGAAATCGTCGAGGGCGGCAGCTACCGCAAGGAAAAGCATGATTTCCTCAGCCTGCCGATATACATCCGTCCGAATACGATTCTGCCGCTGGGCGAAAACAGCGCAAGGCCGGACTATGAATTTACCGAGCATACGGAGTATTATCTGCCGGTTTTAGAGGACGGCATGACGGCAAGGGCAGAGGTTCTTTCCTTGGATCGCACCCACACCGTCAGCATCGAGGTCGAGCGTCAGGGCAGCCGCTTTGCGCTGGCCTGCACGGGACTGCATCAGCCTTGCACCGTCCGTCTGCCGCAGGGCGCATACAGCCCGAGCCAGGATGCTTCCGGCGTGCGCCTAGAGGAAAATATCTGTCATCTTGCAGCGGGCATAGAGCATGTCGAGCTGGCAATGAACTAAGGGGGGATTGTAATGCAACAGGAATCCTCCAGGCTGACGTTCATGGAGAAGATTGGCTATGGACTCGGCGATGCCGCCAGCCATATCGTCTTTGACAATGTAATGCTCTACATGATGTTCTTCTTTACGGACATCGTGGGGCTGCCTGCCGCCTTTATTGGCACGATGTTCTTGTTTTCTCGCTTTTTGGATGCGGTGGCAGACCCCGTCATGGGGCACGTGGCAGACAGGATACGCACCCGCTGGGGGCAGTTCAGGCCGTTTATCCTTTTTGGCGCAGTTCCCTTTTCGATTATGTGCGTGCTGGTTTATTCCGTGCCGCCGTTTGACCTTGAGGGCAAGATGATTTATGCGGCTGTCACCTATATCCTCTTGATGGTGCTCTATACCTTCGTCAATATCCCTTATTGCGCCCTAGGCGGCGTTATCACGACCGATGACAAGGACCGCATGTCTTTGCAGTCCTACCGCTTCGTGCTGGCTACGGCTGGCGGCATGCTCAGTACCGTGCTCATGGTGCCGCTGGCAAACTACATGGGCAATGGCAACCAAGCGGATGGCTATCAGGGAGCGATTGCTATTTTGGCAGTCGTGACCTGCATCATGCTTCTCCTGTGCTTCCGCTATACCAAGGAGCGCGTCAAGGTCAAGGCAGACTATGACTCCAGTTTCTTTCAGGATGTCAAGGACCTCGTTAAGAATGACCAGTGGCGCATCGTGGCAGGCTTTACATTCCTCAACATCATGGCGGTGTCCATCAGAGGCGGTGCGATGATGTATTACGTGACCTATATTTTGGGCGATGCCGCTATCTTTGCCGCCTTCCTGGCAACGTATTCCGTAGGCAATATCTTTGGAGCTGCCCTTGCCAAGCGTGTCACCGACCGCTTCTGCAAGGTGCAGGTATTCAAATATGTCAATCTGATTTTGGGCATTTTCAGCATAGCCATGTTCTTTTTGCCGACAGACAATCTGCTGACCATGTTCGTGGTTATCTTCATCATCGGCTTTTTCCATCAGATGATCACACCTATCCAGTGGGTAATGATGTCTGACACGGTAGAGTACGGCGAGCACAACGGCGGCCGCCGCCTGACGGGCATTTCCTTTGCCGGACTGCTCTTCGTCCTCAAGGTAGGACTTGCCATAGGCGGTGCGCTCATCGGCTGGATTTTGTCGAGCGTCAGCTATCAGGCAGGCGCACTGGCGCAGTCCGAGACGGCGATGCTGGGCATAATCTCTATCTTTACGCTGCTGCCTGCGGCGGCGTACCTTCTTAGCTCGCTTCTCTGCAGGAGCTACAAGCTCGACAGGGCATATCTTAAGTCCGTTGCCGAGGAAAACAGGCAGGAGATGGCATAGCTTAAGATTGAAAACATAAACAACAAGCTCAAGGGCGTATCATTGGCGTAGAGGCAGTGATAGGCCTTTTGCAATAACTAAGAAATAATAGGACGTATAGGTGACTTTGCTAGGTAAAATGTGATATAATCTCTATATATGAGTATTGGCGGTGCGGTGCGGGGAGAATGGCACATGCAGGACCATGCATCAGTGTGGAGGTGCGAGATTTGGCTGAAAGATTAAGAATATTGATTACGGATGATTCCAAATTGCTTCGCAAGAAGCTGCGCGAGGAATTGGAGAAGCTGGGCTGCGAGGTCTTGGAGGCAGAAAATGGCAAGGAAGCCATTATGAGCGACCTTACGGACCAGCCGGACGGCGTGATTTTGGACATAGTGATGCCGGAGGTGGGCGGTATAGAGACGCTGCAGGTCATCAAGGAGATAAATCCTGAGATTCCTGTGATCATGCTCTCATCGGCAGGTACGTCCCAAAAGCTGAAGCAGACCTTGGAGCTTGGGGCTTTGGACTTTATCCAAAAGCCATACACGAGCGAGCAGATTAGGCAGGCTGTAGAGCGAATACGCAGAAAGGTAGAGGAGAATCATGGCAAATAGGCAATTTTCCCAGTATCTGCTGAACCGTGGCATTCTGTCCCTGGACAATGCCGGCAGAATATTGGCAAAAGCCATGCATGCTGTCCCCAAACTATCTGTAATAGCTCTGGAAAAAGGGCTGATCACCCCGGAGCAGGCAGACAAGCTGCTGGGGGTACATACGTTTATCAGGACGGCCCTTGCTGAGCATGACCTCAATGCCATACAGCTTGACGAGCTGAAAAAGACTGTGCCAGACCGTAGCGCATGCCTAGGGCAGGTGCTTTTGGACGAGGGCTTGGTAGACCTTGCTACCTTGGCCGAGCTGTTTGAAAAGAGCAAGAGGGAGTATGGCAATCCGGTAGATGATGCCGTCAGGTCCATGCTCGAGGCACAAGGGCTTGATAGTGATGAATATGCATATCTGAGCGAGTATGTCGAGCTTTTCCTGCGGGCAATCAAGAAGTTTACCCATACGGAAGCTTTGGTCATCCCGAATGAGGATATGGACGTGGTAGATACTACCTATCTGACCTATCAGAATATGGGCGGAGCACTCAATCTGACTGCCGGCTGCCGCATGACGGGCAGCGTGCTTTTGGATATGGCACAGAGATTCAGCGGCGAGGTCATGGACTCAGTAAATTCCATGGCTATGGACTGCATTGAGGAATTTTGCAATGTCGTGAATGGTTTGTATATCGTAAATATGTCCAGTCAGAGTCAGGATATGGATCTGGATATGCCGAGGACTGTCGAAAATGGCGTTCCTGCCGGGGACAATGTCCTTGTCCTGAGGGTGGAGGCCGAGTATGGCTCTTTTGTCCTCTATATGTCTAGAGAGGGCTTTGTCCTGAATGAGAATGAGCGCTTTGGCTGGTAAGGATGGCAGGCTGTGGCAGGCAGGAGATGCCTGTCACGCCCTGTAAAAAAAATATAATTTTTTTCTTGACAGCAATATGCGATTGTGCTATTATTTATATCGTTGCTGGTGAGCAACAAAACTGAATAGATTTCTTGTTATTCAAGCAAAGTGGAGAGTTGTCCGAGTGGTTGAAGGAGCACGCCTGGAAAGCGTGTGTACGGTGATACTGTACCGAGAGTTCGAATCTCTCACTCTCCGCCATTTTTTTTATCTAAAAACAGGCAGTTTCGATAGATTTTGGTGGAAGCTGGCTGGTTTCGTTGTATATCGGACTGCAGCATTCTGGTCTTGCGCAAGGCAGTCTCATGAACCTCGTCAGGTCTGGAAGGAAGCAGCGATAAGTGAGTCGCTGTCTGTGCCGCGAGGGTGCCTGGGTGCTGTGGTCCGATGTACAATGGAAGATGAGATGCAGGCACCGCTGAGGGTGTCTTTTTTTGTGCTTAAAATAAGCTGCAAAGTATTTTTGCGCGCATAAAGCTTTGGGGAGATGTGAGAGCGATGAAGTTTGGAGATATGCTCGACCGTCAAAGTGTTTTTGACTAATTGTCATGTAAATACGCATAATATATGATATAATTTCTATATATTTTTGTAGGGGGCAGATTGATATGGCGTATATGGCACTGTATAGAAAATGGCGGCCAGGCGGTTTTAGCGAGCTGGTAGGACAGGAGCATGTCAGCAGGACGCTGTCCAATGCGATACGGACGGGTCGCATCGGCCATGCCTATCTCTTTGCTGGACCTAGGGGCACGGGCAAGACCAGTACCGCCAAGATTCTAGCCAAGGCGCTGAACTGCGAGCACGGCCCTACGCCAGACCCATGCAATGAGTGCGAGGCGTGCAGGAAAATAAATGCCGGCACGGCGATGGATGTCTTTGAAATCGATGCTGCCTCCAACCGCGGTATTGATGAAATCAGGGATTTGCGCGAGACGGTCAAGTTTGCGCCAGCAGAGGGACGCTACAAGGTCTATATCATCGATGAGGTGCACATGCTGACCATGGAAGCGTTTAATGCCCTCTTGAAAACCTTGGAAGAACCGCCGGCGCACGTGGTGTTTATCCTGGCTACGACGGAAGCGCACAAAGTGCCTGCCACCATCCAGTCACGCTGCCAGAGATATGATTTCAAGCGCATTACGGCAAAGGATATTCAGGGCAGGCTGCAGCTTGTCGCAGACAGCATGAAGCTGGAGTATGATGCCGAGGCTCTGCACCTTATTGCGATGAAGGCTGACGGCGGCATGCGTGATGCGCTGGGGCTTTTGGATCAGTGCGCCGCTCTTGCCGAGGGACGGCTGACCGTCGAGCAGGCAGGCAGCTTCTTGGGGCTTATCGGGCGGCAGTGGATTGAGGAACTGGCAGGGGAGCTGGCGCAAAAGGATGCGGCAGGCGTTTTGGCAAAGGTGGGCGAGCTTTTGCAGGGCGGCAAGGAACTTTCGCAGATGCTCAGCGAGCTTGCCCTGTATTTCCGCAGCATGCTGATTTTAAAGTCGGTCGGCAGTGTTGAGAATATGGACTATGGCGGCAGCGACAAGGAAGCGCTGGCAAAAAATGCCGCCGCCTTTACCCAGCCGGTGCTTTTGCAGTCCATCCGCAGGATTCACAGTGCCATCTCCGAGCTGAAATGGTCGCCGCAGCCGAGAATTACGGCAGAATCGGCTCTCTTGGAGCTGTGCCAGAAAGAGGAGCTTTCTAGGAGCGATGCTCCTTTGGGCAGGGCAGAAAAAGAGCAGCGGCCGGGCGGTGACGAGGAAGTGCGCATCGCCAGCCTCGAGGCAAGGCTGGCAAAGCTCATGAGCATGGTACAAAGCGGTCAGATGAACATGCCGGCAGCAAACGGCAATACGGCAAAAGCCTATGCACATGGCTCAGAGGCGCAGGCCAAAGGCACTAAGCAGCCTCTAGGCAATGTAGAGGTGCAGTCCGTGGATGCCGGCAAGCTTCAAAAACAGCTTCTTTCGGCACTTAGAAAGGCTGGCGGCGGAGCCTTGTCCTGCATGGAAAAGAGCACGGTGCTTTCCCTCAACGGCAATCAGGTGTTGATAGGCTGTCAAAACGATATGGTCAAGGGACTGCTGGAGCGTATCTATAAAAAGAAAATCGAAGGCATCCTGGGCGAAATCCTAGGCTCTCCGGTTCAGGCATCTTTCAAGGAAGCCGAGATGGTGCAGAGAGCGCCCGAGCCAGAGCCGGATATTCCGGATATTCCGCCGCCAGAGGACGAAAATGACGGCATCGTGGATATAGACAGCCTGCCGCCAGATACGAAGTCACAGCTCCAGTATGCTGCCGAGGTGTTTGGCGGTGACTTTATCGAAGCGCCTGAGGAGGACTGAGCGTTAAATCATTTGACTAAGGGATATATATTTGATAGCATATTTTTGGAGAGACAGCTACCGCAATCCAATTGGCTTTAGATAATAGGTAGTTTACTGTTTTGTGAGATTTTGTTTTTTTCTAATCGAGAGGAGAGATGTTATGTTCGGCGGAATGGGCGGCATGAATATGAATGGCATGATGAAAAAGGTGCAGAAGATGCAGAAGCAGATGCAGGATATGCAGGAGCAGCTAAAGAAGCAGACTATCGAGGCAACAGCAGGCGGCGGCGTGGTCAAGATTACCATGGACGGCGAAAAGCAGGTCAAGGGCATCGTCATTGATCCGGCAGCCGTAGACCCAGAGGATGTAGAGATGCTGCAGGATCTCTTGGCCGCTGCCTTCAATGAGGCTACCAAGAAGGTAGACGAGAAGATGGCTGGCGAGATGAGCAAGCTTACCAGCAGCATGGGACTGCCTCCGGGAATGTTCTGATGAAGCGCATAGAACCATTGGCGAAGCTTATAGAGCATTTCAAGGCTTTGCCGGGGATTGGCAACAAGACCGCCGTTAGGCTGGCTTATCACGTGCTGGATATGGAGCCTGCCAAGGCGAGAGAGCTGGCGGCTGCCATCGTCAATGCCAAGGAAAAAATCGGCTACTGCCATATCTGCTTCAACCTTAGCGATGAGGATCCCTGCCGTATCTGTCAGGCAGCAGGACGGGATCACAGCCTCATCTGCGTGGTCGAGCAGCCGCAGGATGTGGATGCCGTGGAGCGCATGAGGGACTTCAAGGGCGTTTATCACGTCCTGCATGGCACGCTTTCGCCGCTTGAGGGCGTAGGCCCTGACAATCTCCGTATCAAGGAGCTTTTGGCACGAACACAGTCTGGCGAAGTCAGGGAGGTCATCATGGCGACCAACCCCAATGTCGAGGGCGAGGCTACGGCTATGTACATAGCCAAGCTATTGAAGCCGCTTGGCGTCAAGGTGACGAGGATTGCACACGGACTGCCGGTGGGCGGCGATTTGGAGTATGCCGACGAGGTGACGCTGTCGAGGGCGATGGAGAACCGCGTCGAGCTGTAGTGAGCGACTCTATTGGCGATAAAGCATGGAGGTTGTTATGGAAATGGAAGTAGTTGCATCATTTGTCGTAGGGATGATTGTACTCTATGTGCTTTTGCGAGTCTTGTCCCTGCCGTTTAGGATAGTTTGGAAGCTGATTACCAACAGCATCGTGGGCGCATTGATGCTTTGGGTGGTAAATCTGTTCGGTTTAGGGATAGAGATTACCTTCCTCAAGGCTTTGGTCGCAGGCTTCTTTGGTATTCCGGGCGTGCTGGTCATCGTGCTGGCACATTTTATGTAAAAAAGTCCGCCCAAGCTGTTTCGCCTGTCAGGCGGTCAAAAAAGGCGGATGGGATAACAAAATATTTTGCTAAAATGGGCTGCTCTTGGCATTAAAGCCAAGTGACAGCTCATTTTAGTCTAGTAAAAATGTATGGTTTTTCAAGGCAACTTATGGGAAATATTGCAAAATGAACAATAAAGAGTATAATAAATTTAGTAAATTGTAAAATAAATGCTGGTATCGAGCACATACTGGCAGAGAGGGGAAGTTTTTATGAATCAGTCGCTAAAATCGAGGCTACTTATGCTTTTTGTGCTGTTTTCCTGTGTGCCGTTATTGATTTTTTCCACTATAAACTGCGTTTCTTTATTTGGCAGCTTGAAGGAAACGACGATGCAGGCAGATTTGCAGCTCAATCAGCAAATGGCAGCCTCCTGCAAGAGGAATATTGATACAAATAGAGGTATCAGTGACAGCGTTGCCTTGATGCCTGCTGTCAAGTCTATGCAGCCAGAGGCGATGGATAAGGCAATCAAGGATATTCAGGCGAGGAATCCCCAGTTTGAGCTGATAGCGGTTCTAGACAAGGATGGCAATCAGATTGTGCGTTCGAGCGGCAAGCTGGGCAATCGTGCTGATCGTGACTATTTCAAAGCGGCAATCAAAGGCGATGATTTTGCCACTAATGCCTACGTTTCTGCGACAACCAAGCAGCTCTGCATAACCGTGTCCACGCCTGTCAAGGATGATACGGGGGCAATCGTCGGCGTTGTTGCTTCGGATATCAGCCTAAAGTCGCTGTGGGATACCACGGATAGCATCGTCATGGGAGAGACTGGCTACATGGATGTAGTGGATAGGAACGGTGTCTTGATTGCCCATCCGGACAAGTCTGAGATTGAGAATAAGACAAGCATCGCCAATCTGCCATATGTAGCTTCTGTGGTTAATGGCGAAAGCGGCGGCGTACAGACTGATTCGAGCGATGGCGAGGAGTCGCTGATTACTTATGCGCCCGTAGATGATTATGGCTGGGGCGTTATCACCTACCAGCCTGTAGCGGACATATACAGCCACTTCTTGTCGATAGCCCTGATGGACTTCGTGATGATAATCGTTTTTGCCGTTGTCAGCGTTTTGGCGGCTATTCGTATGGCTGCCGGCATCACCAAGCCTCTGCATAAGGTACTGGTAGCTCTCCAGAGCATGACCAAGGGCGATCTGCATCAGAAGATTGTGCCGGAGGGTTTGGAAGAAATTAGGGAGCTGGGCGATAACTTCAACAAGATGAACGAGAGCCTGACCAAGCTCATCTTGAAGACATCTGAGGCTGGCGAGAGTGTTTCGGCAGCTTCTGAGGAGCTTTCAGCTACGATTGAGTCTGTCGTAGGCATAGCAGATGAAACCAAGCAGCAGATGGCGGCTTCAGTCAAGATTACGCAGGAAAAGCTGGCTGTTTCCCATGAGTCCATCAACACGATTACCGATATGGTGGGCACTATCGATGCCACGGTAAATGCAGCCAACGAGGCAGCCGAGGCGGCTGTTTCCAGCCAGAATATTGCCGATGATGGCTCCAAGAAATCTGATTCGGCTATCCAGCAGATGATGACGATTCAGAATGACGTCAATACCACGGCGAAGGCTGTAGCAGAGCTGGGCGAAAAATCCCAGCAGATTGGACAGATTGTAGATACCATCAGCGAGATTGCCGAGCAGACCAATCTCCTGTCGCTCAATGCGGCTATCGAGGCGGCGAGAGCCGGCGAGCATGGCAGAGGCTTCTCGGTTGTTGCCGAGGAGGTTTCCAAGCTGGCAACACAGACAGACGAGGCTGCTAAGGAGATTGCCAGCATTATTTCGCAGGTGCAGGACGAGACCAACATGGCGATAAAGAACATGGACAAGAGCCGCGAGGGCGTAGAGACAGGCGTTGTCTCCGTCCGTCATACGGTCGATGCCTTCAAGGAAATCTTTGCTTCTATCGAGAATCTGACCAGCAAGATACAGGAGATTCAGACGCTCTCCGATCGCCAGCGTGATGGCAGCCAGCAGGTACAGCAGGCAGTCAACGACATTTCGGATTATCTGACCGAAAATGCCAAGGGCATGGACCACATCAGCGAGCGCAGCCAGTCGCAGCTCGCTTCCATGCAGGAGATTGAGACGGCATCTCATTCCTTGGCTGACCTTGCCACCAAGCTGCAGGGCGAGCTGAACCGTTTCTCCATCTAAATTAAATCCTAGCGATGTCCGTCTCTAAAAAGGGCAGAAAATCGCAATGCGAAAGAGAATGTTTTTTTAGACATTCTCTTTTTTAGTGTCAATTTTAGGCAAAAAAGTGGTGCAGCCATGGCGGCTGCACCTAAATGTATATATGTATATAAGAGGGATCTAAGTTATTTAGAGGGATTCCAATACCTTTATAGCATCCTTGGCAATCTGTTCTGGCGTAAGGTGGTATTCCCTGGCAAGCTCGGCTGGGTCATAACGGTCATAGAATTTCTTGGCAAGTCCGAAATTTAATACGCGTATGCTGTCAGCGCTATAGAAGCGGGTGATTTTTTCGCCAAAGCCGCCATCCAGAACGCCGTCCTCTAGGGTGATTACTAGCTGATGCTCCTCTTTTAGCTCATCGAGCATATCCCTGTCTATGCCTGTGATGTAGAGAGGGTTGATGAGCGTCGCATCAATGCCCTGCTTTTTCAGCTCCTCGGCGGCTTTTTCGCCCAGCTCGTAGAAATTGCCGAGTCCGATGATGGCAACCTTGCTGCCTTTCTTTACCAGCTCGTAGGTGTCAAGCTCGCTGTAATCAGTCCTTGCCTTTCTCGTAGAAGAGCCGACAGACGGAACAGGCACGCGGATGGCAACAGGATGCTCCTCCTGCGAGATGGACCAGTCCAGCATGGCGATGTATTCCTCTCTTGAGGTCGGTGCCAAGTAGACGAGGTTCGGGATATTGGACATCAGCGGAATATCGTAAATGCACAGATGCGTCACATCATTCATGGTGTACATCGATGACCAGAACACTAGGAAGGTCGCCGGATTCTTGTTGATGCAGACATCCTGCGAGAGCTGGTCATAGGTACGCTGGAAGAACGTGCTATAGGTAGCGAAGACCGGATGCGCGCCGTTTTTGGCAAGGCCGGATGCCATAGCGACAGCCTGCTCCTCGGCAATGCCGACATCGATAAACTGCTTGCCGGCTTCCTTGCGCCGCTCCGGCGTAAATGCCATGCAGGCAGGAACGGCGGCAGTCATGGCGATGAGCTTTTTATCCTCTTTCATTTTCTTCAGCAGATATTCGGCGGTGAGATTGGCATTTGCATCAATAAAGTCGAACTTGTTCTTGCCGGTCTTGATGTCAAACGGCAGATGCCAGTGCCAGCCTTCCTTGTCCTCCTCGGCAAACCTGTAGCCTTTGCCCTTTTGGGTCACGATATGCACGACAACAGGATGGTCGATGTCCTTTACTTCCTCAAAGGCAGCGATAAGCGCCTCGGCATCATTGCCATCTGCGACAAAGCGGTAGTCAAGCCCCATGGCTCTGAAGAGATTGTGCTCGCTCTTGCCGCCAGTCTCTCTCAGCTCCCTAAAGCCCTTGTACATGCCGCCGTGCACCTCGGCGATAGACATATCATTGTCATTGAGGACGATAATCATATTTGTGCCCATTTCGCCCACGGTGTCAAGTCCCTCGAGCGCCTCACCGCCGCTCATAGAGCCATCGCCGATAATTGCGATGATATTTTCCTTCTTGCCCAGCAGGTCGCGTGCCTTGGCAAGTCCTGATGCCAGGCTGATAGAGGTCGAGGTATGTCCGATATTGAACATATCGTGCTCGCTTTCCTCCGGATTGGTATAGCCCGATACATCATCATAATGAGCTGGGTCAAGGTACGCCTGCTTTCTGCCAGTCAGCATCTTGTGCGAATACGCCTGATGCGATACATCAAAGACAAACTTGTCACGCGGCGAATCAAAGACGGTGTGCAGGGCGATGGTAGCCTCGACCATGCCAAAGTCAGGTCCGAAATGCCCGCCGTGCTCGCTGGCTCGCAACAGAAGCGCATGGCGCATTTCCTTGGCAAGTTCTACTCTTTCTTCGGCAGTAAAGTTCTTTAAATCCTTGGGGGAATCGATTTTTTCCAATAACATAAATACAAAGCTCCTTATTTCTATCTGTTATTTATCTCACGCTAACGGGTGCGAAGGCTCATTCCTCTTAGGATGGAGATAGGCAGCCGTAAAGCGTTGGATCTATTCGACTAAATTTATGTGCACCAAAATTGCCATAGCTGTTTCTATTGCCTGCTATGTGGGGCAGTATCGCCTCGCTGATAGGTTCTTGCCATAGTCGTGTATGTCATGGCGTTGAAATCTATGCAGGCGATGCTTATGCTGGCAAGGCTTGCCACAGTATTGGCATTGTGGTAGCTAATATGCTGATAATCGGCGATAATGCCGGCATTGCTCTTGGCTTACCATGGCTTAGACTTGCCTGTTTCCTTTACGTAGTCTTCCATTTGGATGTTTTCTTCCGTACCCTGCTGTAAGGCTTTGTTGTAGTACCAGTCCTTGTAGTCAAGCTCTGCCATATAGTATTCGAGCTGGTCGATTTGCGCTTGGACAAACTGGCGCTGAGCCTTGATAAGCTCATAGCGCTCGGCGAGGCTGTCAGGGCCTTTCTTGGCAAGCTCCACATACTCGCGGATTCTCTTTATCGGCATGCCGGTATTTTTCAGGCACATAAGGATGCGCAGCCAGCCGAGGTCGCTGTCATCAAACATCCTGATGCCGTTGACTCTCTTGATTTCCGGCAGAAGACCCTCTTTATCGTAATATCTGATGGTAGACGGCGTAACGCCCATTCTTTCGGAAACCTCTGAAATCGTGTAAGACATCTTTTTACCTCCTTCTGAACTTCCTGCGGCTAAAATCGCGGGCTTCCCAGCCGAGCATCCCAATTGATTCGGATATGCCGGGTTATCCCCGTAGTTCTGCGGTTATTTTAACTGTTATACTCTGGCTATCTCAGCGTTTATATAGCTGTGAACTTAATATAAGGCTTAAAGTATAGTTTAAGTCAAGAAAAAATTAGGGAAATAAAGATCCCCCTGTAGATGATTTTCCATGTTTTATACAGGGGGATAAATATAGCAGTCTTGCCGTGCTGTCAGTCCCATAATATATATCACGATTTTACGGACATATTATTTCTTTGCTGTCTTTATTTAGAGTTTTGCTGGGAAAATGGGCAAATGATAGCGAACTATCAAAATATAATAAAAATAAAAGAAAAATAACTTGCAAAATGATAGGCTCTATGCTATTATAAAATCACTGAATGAAAAGAAAATATCATTTTAGAGGAGTTGAAATGATAATGAAAAATCAAAATGCCAATGTGATAAAGCCAGAGGTTTGGATCGGCGTGGACCTCGGCACAACCGGCGTAAGAGCTATTGCCTATGATGTGCATGGCAAAAAATATTGTTCCTCGGAGGCGTTTTATCCGCTTTTGACACCGCATCCTGACTGGGCGGAGGAAAATCCCCTGCAGATCTGGGAGTCGGTAGCCAAGGTTATCGGCGAGGCGGCAGCAGAGCTTCGCTACAAGAATTGCACGCTCGAAGGCATTGCCCTGAGCACGGTTATGCATAGCTTTGCAGGACTGGATGCCAATCATGAGCCGCTGATGGATATGCAGACTTGGGCAGACAGCCGCAGTGCCGGAATCGTCAAGGAAATGAAGCAGGATGCCCAGCTTTGCCGCCGCTTCTACGAAAAGACAGGCTGTCCGGTACATGCCTGCTATCCTTTGGCGAAGGTTATCTGGCTGAAGCGCAACTATCCGGAGATTTTCCAGCAAATGCGCTATGTAGGCTCGCTCAAGGATTATATCTTTGAGAAGCTGACTGGCGAGTGGGTGATTGACCATTCCACGGCAAGCACGAGCGGTATGTACAATGAGCATGATATGGACTGGGACGATGAAATCCTCGCCTATGCAGGCCTGACCCGTGAGCAGATGCCAAAGCCCGTATCTACTACCTATATGTCGTCTTTGAGCAAGCGTGCGGCAGACGAGATGGATATGCCAGGCGGCGTGCCCGTAGTAATCGGTGCGACGGATGGCGTGCTGGTCAATGTCGGCATCGGTGCGGTAAAGCCGGGACAGCTTAGTGCGACTATCGGTACGAGCGGTGCCCTGCGCATGCTGACCAAGGAGCCGATGACAGACCCCAAGATGCGCACCTGGTGCTACAACCTTGTGGACGATATGTGGGTTGCGGGCGGCGCAATCAACAACGGCGGCATGATTCTCCGCTGGGTAAGGGACAAGATTTGTCATTATACCAAGGCGCATCTAGAGCATTTGGATGTGGATGGCTATGACCTGATGACCATGAAGGCATCGCATATACGGGCTGGTTCTGAGGGGCTTATCATGCTGCCGTGCTTTACTGGCGAGCGTGCTCCTTATTGGAACTCGGAGCTTCGGGGAATGTTTTTCGGACTTTCCCTCAACCACAGCCGCTCGCATATGATCAGGGCGGCGATGGAAGGCATCTGCTACAGCATGAATGCCGTGCTGTCTGCCTTGAAGGAATTTGGCGAGATCAAGGACATCCGCGTCAGCGGCAGCTTTACCAAATCGACCTTGTGGCTGCAGATACTCTCCGATGTCCTCAATCAGGAGCTGACCTTGCCGGATAACAGCGAGGGAGCAGCCTTTGGCGCAGTGGTTCTCGGCTTTATTGCCAGCGGACGCCTGCACAGTATCAATGATACGGCAGAGCTTGTACAGCCAAAGCAGGTGTACAAGCCGATTGCCGCAAATGCAGCTACCTATCAGGAGCTGTACGGAATATATGAAAGACTGTACTGGAATCTGCAAAAAGAGTTCGTAGACATAGCAGCGTTCCAAAAGAATATGTAAATCTGCAAAAAGATGTAATCGCCAGAGAGGAGAGAATACCAAATGGGTAAGATGAATATAGGCATGGTGGGAATGGCTGTCATGGGCAGCAACCTGGCACTGAATATGGCTGACCACGGGTTTGACGTAGCCTGCTACAACTATACGCCGGATTTGACGGAAAAGGTTATGAAGGAGCATCCGCACGAGCATATGCATCCATTCTATGACCTGAAGGAATTTGTGGACTCCTTGGCAAAGCCAAGAAAGATTATGTTTATGATTATGGCAGGAGCGCCGGTTGATTCCATGCTCGAACAGCTTTTGCCGCTCTTGGACGAGGGGGATATCGTCATGGACGGCGGCAACTCGTTCTTTGAGGATACGCGCCGCAGGCATGACCTTGCGCTTAAAAATGGGGTGAGATTCTTTGGCGTAGGCATCTCCGGCGGTGAAAAGGGTGCGCGCCGCGGCCCTTGCATTATGCCGGGCGGTGACAAGGATGCCTATGAGTCCGTCAAGCCTATTTTTGAGGCTATTGCCGCCAAGGCAGGAGATGAGCCATGCTGCAGCTATATTGGCAGTGACGGTGCAGGGCATTATGTCAAGATGGTGCACAATGGCATTGAGTATGCCGATATGCAGCTCATCGCGGAAAGCTCCCTTTTGATGAAGTATGTGGGCGGCATCGATAATGCCAAAATCTCCGAGGTCTTCAACGAGTGGAATCAGGGCGAGCTAAAGAGCTTTCTCATCGGCATTACGGCGGATATTTTTGCCGAAAAGGATGATTTGGCAGAGGGCTGGCTGGTGGATAAGATTGAGGACAGCGCCGGTCAGAAAGGCACTGGCCGCTGGACGAGTATTCAGGCGATGAAGCAGGGCGTAAATACCTCGATGATAACGGCGGCCTGCAATGCGAGAGTGATGTCAAATCTGCTGGCAGAACGCAAGGCGCTGGGCGATGCCCTGCCGCAGCCGGCAAAGGCTGCAGGCATTGATGCTGACTTTGTAGAGGATGTGCGCCGCAGCCTGTATGTCGGCAAGATTGCCGCCTATGCCCAGGGATTTTCCCTGTATCGCTCGGCAGCAGAGGTCTATGGCTGGCAGCTTGATTTTGGCAGGATTGCCGCTATCTTTCGTGCTGGCTGCATCATTCAGGCAGATTTCCTCAACAAGATTACCGAGGCATATGCAAGGCAGCCTGAGCTTGCCAATCTCATGCTGGATGAGTTCTTCCAGCAGAAAATCAAGGAGAACATCGCCAGCCTGAGAAAGGTTGTGGCACTGGGCGTAGCCAACGGCGTACCGATGCCGGCACTTGCCAATGCCATAGAGTACATCGATGCCTTCCGTGCAGGACAGCTTGGTGCCAATGTCATTCAGGGACAGCGTGACTACTTCGGTGCGCATACCTACAAGCGCATAGACCGTGAGGGTTCGTTCCACCATGAATGGCAGGAGCACTATGCAAAATAAGGACTAGGCGTCTGGCGTCCTCTGCCTTTGGGGGATAGGGGTAACGGCACGGCGTTTGACGGAACGGGTGACACCCCTGCCCTTGGGGTGAGGGCAAGGGGTTATAAAAGAAAATAAAGAATGGTCTGGGGACGGCAGAGGGGCTGTCTTGGACTGTGAACGTAAAAGGGGGAAGTAAAAATGCCATTGATAATTTTGGCGGTGGGCATCTTGGCGCTGTTTTTCCTGATTGTCAGGGTGAAGCTGAACAGCTTTTTGGCATTGCTGCTGGTGGCAGGCTGTGTGGGCTTTGCCGAGGGGCTGCCGATAAATCAGATTATACCGACTATTGAAAAAGGCCTTGGCGGTACGCTGGGCGGACTTGCCATCGTGGTGTCATTTGGCGCCATGCTCGGCAAGCTGATGGCAGAAAGCGGCGGTGCTCAGAGGATTGCCACGACGCTGATCGATGTATTTGGCAGGAAGAACGTCAGATGGGCGGTCTGCCTGACAGGCTTCGTGGTAGGTATTGCGCTTTTCTATGAGATTGGCTTTATACTGCTGATTCCTTTGGTATTTACCATTGCGGCAGCAGCAGATGTGCCTCTTTTGGAGGCTGGTATTCCGATGGCGGCAGCTTTATCTGTTACGCATGGCTTTTTGCCGCCGCATCCAGGTCCTACGGCGATTTCCATTATTTATGGAGCAGACATCGGCACTACGCTGGTGTATGGTGCAATCATAGCCGTGCCTACGGCTATCGTGGCTGGTCCTATTTTCTGCAGTACAGCGAGAAATATTCGTCCGAACATCCCAGAGGGGATGCATGCGCCAAAGATTTTTGCCGAGAATGAAATGCCTGGCTTTGGGATTTCGGTATTTACGGCTCTTGTTCCGGTTGTCCTCATGGCGGCTTCCGCTATTGCCAAGATGACCATGGACCAAGCTTCGGCACTTTACCATGTGCTGACCTTCCTTGGCTCGCCTGACATGGCACTGACGATTGCCGTAGCTCTTGCCTTTTATACCTTTGGCATTGCGCGTGGCAAGTCCATACCTGAAATCATGAAGGTTGTGGAGAGTGCTGTCTTGAGCATTGCGATGATTCTGCTCATTGTCGGCGGCGGCGGTGCGCTGAAGCAGATCTTGATTGACAGCGGTGTCGGCAGATACATAGGCGAGATTGCCGCAACCTCCAATCTGTCACCGCTGCTGCTTGCCTGGACGGTGGCAGCCGTGATTCGTACAGCCTGCGGCTCGGCTACGGTAGCGGCTCTGACTGCTGGCGGCATCGCAGCTCCGGTGGTAGCTACTACGGGCGTAAGTCCTGAGCTGATGGTGCTGGCAACAGGTGCAGGCAGTCTGATTTTCAGTCCGCCAAACGACCCTGGCTTCTGGCTGTTCAAAGAATTTTTCGGCTTGACCTTCAAGGAAACTATTCGTACCTGGTGCGCTTTGGAGACCATTATCGCCGTAATGGGGCTTGTCGGCGTGCTGGCTATCGAAGCATTCCTCTAAATAAATTGCAAGATCCTGTCTGCCTTTTGGGGCAGGCAGGATTTTTTAGTAGAGAAAAAGCAACGGTATTTTCTTTGAAGAATATGGCTGACAGGGGTTATAATAAGCATATCAATGGTGTATTGGAAATGGAGGAGATAGCTATGGCAGGGGAAGAGAGCAAGACGGTGCTTCCTATTTTGCGCAGCGTGTATGGGGATTTGACCAGATCCGAACAGCGGATTGCCGACTACATAATGGACAATGCAGAGAAAATCATGGAGCAGACGATTCCAGAGCTGGCAAAAAATACGGGAAGCTCGGAGATTACGGTGTCTCGCTTTTGTAAGAAGCTAGGCTTTAGCGGACTTCAGGGGCTAAAGATAGCCTTGGCTGCAGAACTGTCGGCGGCATCCGGCAAGAGCTTTCAGGAAATCAATTTGTCTGACAGCGTGGAAACGGTGACGGCAAAGGTTTTTCAGAATATCGTCGATGGCTTGCAGGATACCTTGAAGATTTTGGATTACAGGGAGGTAGAAGAAGCCGTGGACGCTCTGTCGCAGGCAAGGCGCGTGGCGGTCTATGGCTTTGGCAATTCTGCCAATGTCTGCCGGGATATTGAAACGAGGTTTATGCGGTTTGGCATGTCGGTGCAGGCGTATTCGGACATCAGCCAGCAGGTCACATCGGCAAGCCTCTTGACCAAGGATGATGTGGTGATAGCCGTATCACATACAGGCGCAACCTTGAAGCTGCTGGAGAGCGTGAGAATTGCCAAGGCGGCAGGCGCGAGGATTATCGTGATTACCAGCTATGCACAGTCTAGTCTGGCAAGGCTGGGGGATATAGTCTTGACGGGCATGGGCAGGGAGGTTCATTATAGCTCGGAGTCGGCAGCTTCGAGGCTGATTCATATCGCAATCGCCGATGTGCTCTATACAAGGCTTGCCATGCGCAATCCTGACGGCTATCATGCCAATATTGCCAAGATGCGCAAGGTCATAGCCACAACGAGAGAATAATGATATTTTTGTTGCTATCTTTATAGGTGAGAAAGGATAGGCGAGAGAAGGGCTGTGCCATTTGCATGGCGAAGCTAATATCTATGCTAGGCAAATAGCACATTGTAAGAAAATGTAACGGCACTTGCTTATAATATGAGTTCTTTGATGCTGGGGGATTCGCTTCACCCTGTAGATGGGTAATTTACCTTACCTATAGAGGCAGTGGGACATCTTTATCAATTCTGCCCTGTCTGCGCTCCTGCTCTAGCCTATAGAGGCTGGGGGACATCGGGCACATTGTTACAAGGGCACTTTTTTCAATATTGAGATTATCATGGGAGTAGGTTGTCATCAGTGAATATTTTTATGCTTTATCACTGAATGTATATTTTATACGTGAAAAAATTTCATGCTTATTAAAACTTGCTGGGAAAAATAGCATTTTTTTCGATATAGGATTTAGAGAATAAAATTGCTTTTTCGTAAAAATAAAATCTCGCTCTAGGGAAATACACAGCTAAAGACTGTGCCTAGGGCGAGATTTTTTGTTTGCGCATGTTTTCTCAGGCTGCCTAATGCAGTTTGCCTCAAAAGGCGTGAAGGTGGGGATTTATCGGAATATCTTATAAAAATATTATCTACAGAAAATGCAAGGCAGGCAGATTCGGAGTCTGTATGGAGTGGGAGAAGAGCAAGGACTTATCATGCCAGTAGATGTTTTTTGAGATGTTAAGAGGAATATTTTTAGAAATACTGAATTATAATGCTTAAAATAGTGATTATACATAAGTTAAATAAATCGATAAGAAAAACTTATTAATTTAAGGCGTGACGTTAGTGCTGAAATAGCAACGCAGGAAGGGCAGGTGAAAACCATGAAAAAGGATGTGGCTGCCAAAGTGCTAGGTGTCCATTTTGCATATGAGGATGAACTCCTAGTGAATTTTGCCATGAAGCCAATCCCGTGCCCCCATGATTTTTTAGCTATAAAAAACTAGCATGATTTCCTATAAAATGTTTTTTAGATAGTGTTTTGCCGTTGTTTTTCATGCTCGGCATCGGATGTCGTGGGGCGTTTGCGCTAGAAAAAAGAATTTGGGGCAGGGTGTTTTTACCGTTATTATTTGTTAAGGCACATACGGATGTAACAAGAAAATTTGTCTGGTTAGCAGCTTTACGTATTGTAAGGGAAAGAAAAATCTAAGCACATGTAGGCGTGTATATAATATAGTAGCCTTTCTCCAAACGATGTATTTGAGATTGAATCAGACCGTCTGCATTAAAAGAAGCACAAATCTATGCTTTCTCCTGCTGAAATGCTGCAAGGAGTCAGGGAGGACAAAATAAATGAGAAAAATTAAAAAATGTGTTGACATACTTCTGCGTTTCTGATAATATATACATCGTTGTCGCTGAGATACGAAAGAGCACAGCATCGGGGCGGAAAGCCAGCCGAGCGTGCCTGAGGAAAGCGATAAAAAATATTTCAAAAAAGTTCTTGACAAAAGGAACTCGATGAGGTATTATATAAAAGCTGACTCGCACAGAGCACTGATAAAGAGCTTGCGGGAAGGCAGTGTTCCTTGAAAACTAAACAATGCAAACAAAGGAAATCATGCACACATGATTTCAAGCCAGATGTTGGAGCAACATCCAAGAAGCGAATCGCTTGCGATGAAGCTGATTGGCAAATGTTGCCCATGCCAAAACATCCCAAGAATCGAGCCTGCAAGGCGAAGATGATTGGCTGATGTTGACGGCTGGAGTGATATTTGAGATGTTGCTAATTTATAAAAACAAGATTTGTGCGAACAAAATCTGAAATTCCATTACATGGATAATT
>SAMEA104315434__coassemble_334_pt1 | contig 27681 bp, 23 predicted proteins | sample SAMEA104315434__metabat2_high_PE_033 | metagenome-assembled genome bin SAMEA104315434 (sample SAMEA104315434) | gut metagenome | biome: Monkey gut; feature: monkey-associated habitat; material: faeces | place: China | collected 2013 | reverse complement strand
ACTACGGGGATAGCCCAGCGTATCTGAATCCGCTAGGATTCTTGGCTGGGAATCCACAGGCTTTAGTCGTGGGAGGTTCAGAATGGAGTTAGTGTTTCGGAGCTGGGCATTGGGTACTATACTATCTACAAGAGGTGGCATATGTTTCTGGAAGAAAAGAAAAATAATCTGAAAAATAAGCTGAGCGAGGTGGCGAAAAAGCATTTTGCCTACGGCAGTGAGGCTGGCGAGGAGGCAAGAAAAAAAGCAAAAAGAAATGTCTTGCTGGCTGTATTGGCGGCAGTCCTGCTGGCAGCCTGCCTTGCCGTCGGCGTGATGGGCGTGGATTATCGGATTTCTACGGCGGAGGTAGCAGTCGGTGATGGGGACAAGGTAGCCGTGAGGATTACGCCGGGCATGACCTCGAGCCAGGTGGGCGAGCTGCTGGCAGAAAAGGAAGTTATTGATTCTGCTTGGAAATTCAATTTGGCAGTCAGGCTAAATGGCGCTGCGGATAAATTTCAGGCAGGCATCTTTGATTTTCAAAAGCATATGACGGTGGGAGATGCCCTTGGCGTACTGGTAAATGGTCGTGCCCAATCCCAGTGGGTCACTGTGCCAGAGGGATATGATGTGCGGCAGATAGCCAAGCTGCTGGCAGAGCACGGGTTGGTCGAGGAACAGGAATTTTTGCGCGAGGCAAAGGATTTTGCTCCGTATGACTATATTGAGAAAAATCCGCAGGCGGATTATGCCATAGAGGGATTTTTGTTTCCAGATACGTATGAGTTTGCCAGTGATGCCACAGCCAAGGATATTATGTCGCGTATGGCACAAGAGTTTGATGACAAGCTGACATCGGAACTTCGAGAGCAGGCGGCAGCTCGGAATCTGTCTATTTACGAGTTGGTGACGCTGGCATCGCTGGTGGAAAAGGAAGCGCGCTATCCGGAGGACAGGCCGATTATCGCACAGGTCTTTTTCAAGCGTCTTGACATCAATATGCCACTGCAGACGGATACGACTATTCAGTATCTCCTGAATGGTCCAAAAGAGGATCTCTCCATTGATGATACCATGATCGAATCGCCGTACAATACCTATCAGCACTATGGCTTGCCGCCTGGACCTATAGCCAATCCCGGCATGGCGTCGATTGAGGCGGTATTGAATCCTGCTGCTACGGATTATCTTTATTTTGTGGCAGACAGGCAGGGGCACAATCACTATGGCTATACTTATGAAGAACATCTGAGTCTGGTAGACCAGGTTCGCTGAAAGGGAAATATATGAGCAAGATGAATGAGGAGCTGGCAGGGCTTTTGGCAGAGATGAAGGCGTATGGCGAGGCTAATCATGTGCCGATTATCAATATAAACGGGCTGTCTGTACTAAGAAAGGCAGTGGCAGACAAGAAGCCGCGCCGCATTTTGGAGATTGGCACTGCCATAGGCTACTCCGCGCTTTACATTGCGGCTAATGCTGCACCAAAAGCAGAGATAATCAGTTTGGAGCTGAGCGAGGCAAGGGCGGCTGAGGCGCGTGGGTTTGTCGACAGGTCTGTATATGGCAGACAGATCAGGATTATTACGGGCGATGCCGGGGAGAATATCCAAAAACTGAGTGGCTTGTTCGATATGGTATTTATCGATGCCGCCAAGGGGCAATATCCTGATTATTTGCGCAAGGTATATCCGCTTTTGACGGAGGATGCGCTGGTGGTTGCGGACAATGTGCTATTTCGGGGGTATGTCAGGGGCGATGTACCTGCCCCGCGGCGCTTTCGCACCATTGTCAAGCGTCTGCGCGAGTATATCGCCATGGTTACGGACAGCGGCGAGTTTGCAACACAGATATATGAAAACGGGGACGGTCTGGCGGTCAGCCAGCGTATTGCCAAAAAATAGAGAATTGTGTGATTTTGGATAGGGGAGGACGACATATGAAGAAACCTGAGCTTTTAGCTCCGGCAGGAAATATGGAGAAATTGAAGATGGCGCTGCTTTATGGCGCAGATGCTGTTTATCTGGGCGGCAAGGCGTTCGGACTGAGAGCCTTTGGCGGAAATTTTACCAATGAAGAGCTGGCAGAAGCCGTGGAGTTTGCTCATAGCTTAGGCAAGAAGCTTTATGTGACGGTAAATATTTTTCCGCACAATAGCGATATTGCCAAGCTGCCGGCATACCTTGCGTTTTTGAATGAAATACACGTTGATGCTCTCTTGGTAGCGGATTTGGGTATCTTTACGCTGGCAAAGAAGTATGCTCCCGATGTCGAGCTGCATATCAGCACGCAGGCGAACAATACCAACTGGGCGGCGGTCAATGCCTGGGCTGAGCTGGGGGCGAGCCGCGTCGTGCTCGCAAGGGAGATGTCCTTGGATGAGATTCGGGAGATTCGGGAAAAATGCCCTGTCGAGCTGGAGATGTTCGTGCATGGCGCAATGTGCATTTCTTACTCTGGGCGATGCCTGATGAGCAACTACCTGACCGGCAGGGATGCCAACAGGGGAAGCTGCGCCCAGCCTTGCCGTTGGAATTATGCCCTCGTGGAGGAAAAGCGTCCGGGACAGTATTTTCCTGTTTTGGAAGATGAGCGTGGGACGTATATTTTCAATTCCAAGGATATGTGCCTGCTGCCTTACCTTCCAGATGTGATTGAAAGCGGTGTCAACAGCCTCAAGATTGAAGGGCGCATGAAGAGCGTCCATTATGCTGCCAGCGTGGTGAAGGCGTATCGGGAGGCTATTGACAGCTATTTTGCCGACCCTGACGGCTTTGCGGTCAGGAAGGAGTGGCTGGAGGAGCTGGACAAGGTTTCGCATCGTGCCTATACCACTGGCTTTTACTACGGCCGTCCTACAGAAAAGGATCAGATTTATGGAACGTCAAGCTATACGCAGACCTCGGATTTTGTGGGGCTGGTGCTGGATTATGACGCTGCGACAGGCTTTGCTACCGTGGAACAGCGCAACAACATGAAGGCGGGTCAGGAAATCGAGATTTTCCAGCCAAAGCTGGCTGGCTATCGGCAGATTTTGCAGGAAATGTACGATGATACAGGCGAGGCTATCGAGGTGGCACCGCATCCGCAGCAGGTGGTCAAGATTCGCATGGACAAGCCGGTCGAGCCGTATGCTATTTTGCGCCGGGACATAGATTGAGTGCCAGCTAGGAGAAAAAATATGGATTTAAAGGAATTTTTTACAGAGCACCCTAAGGCTGCCTTGGGATTTTCGGGCGGCGTGGACTCCTCGTATCTTTTGTATTCAGCCTGCCAGTACGGTGCAGACATCAAGCCGTATTTTATCAAGGGACCTTTTCAGCCAGAGTTTGAAAAGCAGGATGTGCTCAAGATGGCAAGGCTCTTGCAGATCGACAATCTTGAAATCATCGAGGCTGACCCTCTAGCCAATCCCGACGTGGTGAAAAATGATGCGCAGCGCTGTTATTATTGCAAGCAGACGGTATTCGGACTGATTAAGAAGCTGGCGGCACAGGACGGCTATGAGCTTTTGCTCGATGGCACGAACGCCTCGGATGATTTGGCTTACAGACCCGGCTTCAAGGCATTGCAGGAAATGCATGTCATGTCGCCTTTGCTTTTGGCTGGGCTGACCAAGGCAGAAATCCGCAGGCGCTCTCAGGAAGCTGGCTTGTTTACATGGAACAAGCCGTCTTATGCCTGTCTGGCAACCAGGATTCCGACAGGCGAGCCAATAGAGCTTTCCGTTTTGCAGAAGGTAGAGCGAGCTGAAAAAGCATTGCTGGATTTGGGTTACAGCGATTTCCGGGTACGGGTGCTGGGCAGCGCCGCCAAGCTGCAGCTCAAGCCGGAGCAGATGACAAAGCTGCTCTCAGAAAGAGAAAAGGTGCGCAGACTGCTTTTGCAGGAGTTTGCGGATGTGTATTTGGATTTGAAGGAACGCTGATATGACCAGTCTGCATGAAATATTGGACAAACTGCAAAAAGGCGAAATCACTATCAAGGAGGCAGAAGGCTATATCCGCCGCAAGCCTTTTGAAGATATGGGGTATGCCAAGCTCGATACGCAGCGCAGATTTCGTTCCGGCTTTCCAGAGGTGGTTTTTGCGCAGGGCAAGGCGGATGAACATCTGGTCGCAATTTGTCAGAAGCTGTATGAGGCCGAGGGCGAGCTTTTGGTGACCAGGGCTTCTGAGGCTCAGTATTGCCTGATTGCCAGCGTATTGCCGGAGGCTGAATACGATGCTAGGGCAAGAATCGTTACCTGCGGACAGGGAAGCCGAAAGCCGAAAGGCTGTGTGGCTGTGTGCACGGCAGGTACGGCAGATATAGCCGTGGCAGAAGAAGCAGCGCAGGTCGCAGAATACTTTGGCTGTCATGTGGAGCGTATCTACGATGTGGGTGTCAGCGGATTGCACCGCTTGTTGTCCCAGCTACCGACCATACAGAGTGCCAACTGCGTGATTGCCGTAGCTGGCATGGAGGGCGCTCTTGGCAGCGTGGTGGCAGGACTGGTTGACAAGCCTGTGATTGCCGTGCCGACATCCATTGGCTATGGGGCAAACCTAGGCGGCGTGTCAGCCCTTCTCAGCATGCTCAATTCCTGTGCCAACGGCATCGCCACAGTGAATATAGACAACGGCTACGGCGCTGGCTATTTGGCTGCTCAGATTAACAATTTGGCAACAGCCGAGGAATGAATGTATTTTAGGTGAACGAGGTATCTTATGAAGAAAGTATTGTATATTGATGCGCCATTCGGCATCAGCGGCGATATGCTGGTGGCGGCGCTTTTGGATATGGGTGCGGATTATGAGCACTTGCAGGAGGTTTTGGCGAGCTTGAAGCTAAAAGGCTTTGCTGCCAAGGTGAGCAGGGTGAAAAAATCCGGCATTGAGATGTGTGATTTTTTGGTAGAGCTGGATGCCAAGCATGAAAATCATGATCACGATATGGCGTATCTGCATGGTTCTGCCACGAATCAAATGGCAGAACATCAGCATGACCATGAACACAATCATGAACACCATCATGAGCACGAGCATGAACATCATCATGAGCATAGGGGCATGGCAGAAATCAGGAGCATTATCAAGGAAAGCAAGATGAGTCCCAAGGCACAGGCGATGGCCCTGCGTATCTTCGAGGTGCTTGCCCGTGCCGAAGCCAAGGCACACGGTACGGATATAGAGCATGTGCATTTTCATGAGGTCGGCGCGGTGGATTCAATCGTGGACATTGTCAGCATTGCGGTCTGCATGGAAAGCCTCGCCATAGATGATGTGGCAGTGGGGACGCTGACGGATGGCCATGGCACTATCCGCTGCCAGCATGGCTTGATGGCAGTTCCTGTGCCTGCCGTTACGCATATTGTCGAGGATAATCATCTCCGCCTCCGCATTGAAGATATTGAGGGCGAGCTGGTCACTCCTACCGGTGCGGCAGCCGTGGCTGCCCTCAAGACCATGGACGGCTTTCCGACTGGCTGCAAGCTTGCTTGTTCTGGCATGGGGGCTGGCAAGAGAGAGTATCAGATACCTACCTTTTTGCGCCTTTTGCTGCTCGAAGCCGGCGAAGAAGGCTGCGGTGATGATATTGTCAAAATCGAAACCAATCTTGATGACCTAAACGGCGAGGCCATGGCGCAGGTGCAGGAGCTGCTTTTTGGCGCAGGTGCCTTGGATGTATTTTTTACACCTATCTACATGAAGAAGAATCGTCCTGCCTATATGCTGACCGTTCTTTGCAAGCCGCCGTATCAGGACAAGATGACGAAGCTCATCTTTGCGCACACGACCAGCATCGGCGTCCGCTATGAAAGGATGAAGCGTACCGTCATGCAGCGCCGTGAGCTGTCTGGCATGGTAAAGTCCGTGGAGGTAAGCGCCAAGGAATGTCGCTATGATGATATTGTCCGTCTTTATCCAGAGTATGAGAGTATTCACAAGCTCTTGGAGGCATATGGGACAGATTATGCTGCGGCCTATGAGCTGATAAGAAATCATGTCGGTGACAAATAGAATATGATATAATATTTAGTATGAGCATGTTTGACAAAGTTGAGGGATGGTGTCATGAAGCAGATTCCGTATCTTTGTAATAATGAAAAAGAATTTATCGACCGGCTTGATGAATTTCAGGAGAGTCTGCAATATCTCTCAGGATATAGCTGTATCTTGGCTACGATATATGCGGATTCCGAGTTGAAGCTGCAGATACCGGAGCTGGTGCAGCTATTGAAGCAAAAGATTCCCCAGGCGAAGGTAATAGGCGGCATAGTCTCTGCCAATATCACCGCAGGCGTTATCAATCTCTGCGGTATTTCACTAACCTTCTCGGTGTTTTTTTCCTCCCAGGTGGAGATTATCCCCCTGCACTGGGGCGATGAGCTGAGCAGTGCCATGGGCAAGGATGTGCTGTACAAGATTTGGCAGATGCAGCAGCCGGTGGCAGTACAGATTATTTCCTCTGGGTACAATCTGAATGTGACGCCATTTTTTCAGGAGCTGTCCAATATCCCCGATGACATCGTGGTGTTTGGCGGCGTGGTGGATGATGGGACTGTGTCGGGAGATGGATTTGTCTTTACGGATAAGGACTACATCACAAGGGGCATGGTGGTTGCCGTGTACAGGGGCGAGAATCTTTTTGTAAATCTGTGCTACAGTACAGGCTGGCAGCCCCTGGGGCGCAGCATGCGGATTACGGGGCTGAAGGACCATAATTCGACCATTACGGAGCTTGAGGGCGGCTATTCCATACGTGATGCCTATGAAAAGTATCTAGGCGTAGAGTGGGACGATTCCTTTCTCGATGAGGCAGTCGTGTTTCCTGTCTGTGTAGAAAGGAATGGGACGATACTCAACCGCATGCCGCGTAGGCTGGGCAAGGATGGCTCTGCCAATTACGGAGCGGATTTTCATCTGGGTGAGTCCGTTCAAATCTGTTATGGCAATCCAGCCGAGGTTATCCAGGGGACTTACGCCATCCAGTATGATATGGTTCGCTTCCAGCCAGAGGGAATCTTTGCGGTTAGCTGCTGGTCGCGCAAGGTGCTCTTGAATCGTGATGTCAATCAGGAGCTGGAGGTGTGCCGTGTCGGCGTGCCCTCGACGGGCATATACGCCCTAGGCGAGTATGTCCGTGACGACAGGGGCAATATTTATTTGAATAATATGATGCTCAGCATCTTGGGGATACGCGAGGGCGGTATTCAGAATGTCCATAGGGATATGGTTCACCTAAAGCACCGCGTCAAATTCCAAAACAAGGGCAACAGCGTCCTCAGCCATATGCTGCACTTTGTGCGGGCTGTTTCGCAGGAGCTAGAGGCTAAGAGCCGCAGCCTGCAGCACATAGCCAATACGGACAAGCTGACCGATATATACAATCGGCGCGCGATTGAGGAAAAGCTGGTATATTGCATTGCCAAGTCTGAGGCAGCGTCTGCCAGCCTGTCGCTTTTGCTAGTAGATTTGGATGATTTTAAGCATATAAATGATAAATTCGGTCATCTTGTAGGTGATGCTGCGCTGATGCATGTGGCAGAGCTGATTCAGGCAAATATTCCGTCCGATGCCTATCCGGGACGCTGGGGCGGAGATGAGTTTTTGATTATTCTGCCTGCCTTTTCGATCAGTCGGGCATGCACGATAGGGGAACGCATACGTGATGCTGTAGAGAAGTCCGCCATGGAAGAGGGTGCCCTGCATTTGTCTGTAAGTGTCGGGGTGACGGCCTTTGTACAGGGAGATGACAAGGCGAGTTTCTTTAAGCGGGCAGATGAGGCTTTGTACAAGGCTAAGAGGATGTTTAATAAGAATAATGTGCAGTCTGTAGAATGTACACTAGCGAAGGATATGTAAAGGAGTAATGTAAGCAATGATTTTGAACCGTAAATCTGTGGAGCTTTTAGCACCGGCAGGAAATTGGGATGCCCTCGTGGCGGCTGTAGAGGCAGGGGCTGATGCGGTATATCTGGGCGGCAAGCATTTCAATATGCGCATGCACCGCAACAAGGAGACCAATTTTGATGATGAGATGCTTAAAAAGGCGATAGAATACACTCACGCTCATGGCGTACAGCTTTATATTACGCTGAACAATCTGATCAGCGTCGAGGAGGTAGAGCCTTTGAAGAAATATCTGCTCTATCTCAACGAAATCAAGCCGGATGCCATTTTGGTTCAGGATTTTGCGGTTTTGGAGCTGACCAAGGAGCTGGGGATAGATATTCCCCTGCATACATCGGTCATGATGAATACCCACAACGAGCATGCCATCAAGAAGCTCAAAGAGTACGGCATCACCCGTATCGTGGTGGGACGCGAGATGACTCTTTCCGAGCTGTCGCTTTTCAAGGAGCGTACCGGACTGGAGATTGAGTATTTTATGCACGGCGATATGTGCATCGCCGAAAGCGGTCAGTGCATCCACTCTGGTGTTCTTTTCGGTCAGAGCGGCAATCGGGGACGCTGCCTCAAGCCATGCCGCTGGCCATACAAGCTGGTTGAGGAAGATACCGGCATCGTGCTCGATAAGGATGACCAGCATGACTACAAGCTGGCATTGAAGGATATGTGCATGTACCGCAATATTCCTGAGCTGATTCAGGCAGGCGTTTTCTCCTTTAAGATAGAGGGGCGCATGCGTCCTGCGGATTTTGTCCGCCGCATCGTGGCTACCTACAGGCGTGCCATTGACAGCTATATTGCCGACCCTATGGGCTACAGCATCAATGAGGAGGATTGGCAGGACTTGTATCAGAACAGGGCAAGGGATTTTACGACTACCTTTGCCTTGGGGCAGCCTGATGCCAAGGATATTGGCTTTGACGGCAGCCGCGAGCCGAGATTTTTCAGCAATGCCGTAGAAGAACCTGGCTTTCAGGATGATATACTCAAAGAAGAAGCTCCGATCGAGGCAGAGGTGCAGGCGCATCATCAGCTCTCTGTGCAGGTAGCAGATATGGAGAGCCTGAAGGCTGCCTGCCGCAATGGCGCTGATGCTGTGTATCTGGCTGGCGAGGTGTTCAAGCCGAAGAAGCCGTGGACGCTTGCGGAAATTGAAGCAGCAATAGACATCGCTCATGATGCCGGTGCCAAGGTGGTTGTCAGCACGCCGCGCACCACCATGCGCAGGGAGTGCGGCCAGCTTGAGCAGTTTCTTTCTGCAATGCATGTTTTTCGTCCGGATGGACTGTTGGTCAGCAATCTCGGTTCTTTGAAGCTGGCACAGGAATGTACTGATTTGCCGGTACAGGCGGATTTCTCATTCAATCTTTTCAACCACATGGCGGCAGCCTTCCTGAAAAAGAATGGTTTGGTCATGGGTACTGCTTCCTTTGAGCTGGCTTATGGACAGCTCAAGGAGCTGGTGGAGCAATCGCTGCTGCCTATCGAGGTCGTGGTGCACGGCAGCTATGAATCGATGATTTGCGACCATAATTTTGTTGCCATGCAGCTTCCGTATAATCATCTCGCCAATCCTGAGCTGATGGAGAAGCATTATGCCCTGAAGGATTCCGTAGGCCAGCTTCACAGCCTGCGTATGGATCAGTTTGGCAGGACGCATATTCTCTTTGCCAAGGACCTCTGCTATTATCCGTATCTTGATAAGCTGAGAGGCGTGGCATCCTACAGGATTGAGGCAAAGGATTATGCGCCGGAGCTGGTTGGCGAGCTGACTGCTGCCTATCGCAAGGCTTTGGATAAAATATCTGCTGGCGAGGATTTCTTTAATCAGGATGACTTTGCCGCCATGCAGGAATCTGGTCCGCGCAAGCTGGGGATTGGTGTCTACAGATTCCGTCAATCCCAGAATTCGCTGTGATATTGGCTGTCAAGCAGGATAAAAGATAATAGGAGAGTTTGTTATGTCTTTGGAGAAGCCTATCGGCCCTGAGGCCATTTTGGAAAAAAAGAAAAAATATATTATGCCCTGTCTGGCTCATTTTTACAAAGAGCCGAGGCAGTTTGTCAAGGGAGAGATGCAATATCTCTTTGACAGCGAGGGACGCAAGTACCTGGACTGCTTTGCAGGCGTGTCCGTTATCAACTGCGGTCACTGCAATCCTGAGATTAATGCCGAGGTGGTAAAGCAGGTGCAGAGCCTGCAGCATGTGTGCAATACCTATCTGACGGAGAATTTTGTCAATCTGGCAGAAAAACTTGCCGAGGTAACGCCGGGAGCTTTGCAGAAGACGTTCTTCTGCTCTACAGGTACGGAAGCCAATGAGGGGGCGTTGCTCCTAGCTTCCATATACACCGGCAGGGACGAGTTCATTGCACTGCGCAATGGCCTGCACGGACGTACCAAGCTGACCATGAGCCTCACGGGGATTCAGATGTGGCGTACTGATCCGCATCCTTGCGGCGGTATTCATTTTGCACCGAATGCGTATTGCTACCGCTGTCCATTAGGCAAGAAGTTCCCTGAGTGCGACTACGCCTGTGCCGAGGCGCTGGACGATTTGATTCGCACGGCGACTAGCGGCAAGCCGGCAGCCCTTATTGCAGAGCCGATTCAGGGCAATGCGGGCATCGTTACGCCGCCAAAGGGGTATTTCAAGCGGGTCAAGGAGATTCTTGCAAGCCATGATGCCCTCCTGATTGTGGACGAGGTGCAGACAGGCTTTGGCAGGACGGGCAAGATGTTTGCCATAGAGAATTTTGATGTCGAGCCGGATATTATGACCATGGCCAAGGCACTGGGCAATGGTGCGCCTATTTCGGCTTTTACGGCCACGGCAAAGATTGCTGATACCTATACCAAGCCGGGTGCTTCCACTCTGGGCGGCAATCCTGTTTCCTCCATGGCAGGCCTAGGCGTGCTGAAATACATACAGGAGCATGACCTGATGCAAAATGCCAGGGAAAGAGGGCAGCAGCTTTATGATGGCTTGGTCGAGCTGCAGAAGAAGCATCCTGTCATTGGCGATATTCGCGGCATCGGACTCATGCGCGGCGCGGAGTTTGTCCATGCTGATAAGTCTCCTGCTGCCGAGGAGCTGGAGATGGTGCTGGAGGAGATGAAGAACCGCGGCTTTATCATCGGCAAGAACGGCGTGGCAAGAAATGTCATGGCATTCCAGCCGCCTCTGGTTATCACGCAGGCAGATGTGGATAACGTGCTCAATACCCTTGATGATGTCTTGAAGCAATTCAAGCTGTAAGCTGCTGGCGCAGCCGCCAGTCAGGCTATTTAAACAAGGCGATGACTGGGTGTCCGATGCACGCCTATGCGTGCTTGGGCACCATGGTTCTAGTCATAAAAAATCGAGGCTGCTGTATCTGATGATTTTTCATCTGACAGCGGCCTTTTCTTATGTGCTGCTTTATGTCTAATCGGGATGAAAAATAAGGCAGGAAATGCTTCATAAAATTTTTTTCAAAAAAGTGTTGACAATATGGATATTATCCGATATAATTTCAATTGTTGTCACGCAAGTGAGATATGAGTAACGGCCCGGTAGTTTAGTTGGTTAGAATGCCGCCCTGTCACGGCGGAGGTCAGGGGTTCAAGTCCCCTTCGGGTCGCCATTTTCTTCCTAGTGTCGGCATTGTGCGGAAATAGCTCAGTTGGTAGAGCATCACCTTGCCAAGGTGGGGGTCGCGAGTTCGAGTCTCGTTTTCCGCTCCATCTTTTCAATTACATATCGGTGACATAGCCAAGCGGTAAGGCCGAGGTCTGCAAAACCTCTATTCCCCAGTTCGATTCTGGGTGTCACCTCCAATGCGGAAATAGCTCAGTTGGTAGAGCATCACCTTGCCAAGGTGGGGGTCGCGAGTTCGAGTCTCGTTTTCCGCTCCATCTTTTCAATTACATATCGGTGACATAGCCAAGCGGTAAGGCCGAGGTCTGCAAAACCTCTATTCCCCAGTTCGATTCTGGGTGTCACCTCCAAAACGGCATATTCCCTGAGGATTCTCAGGGTTTTTTTATTGCCTTTTTGTTCTAAAAAGCATATAATTAAAGTATCAGAAAAAACGAGAGTAGAGGTTGACCAATGGCAGAAAACAAGTTCAAATTTACGGATAATTTATTGAAGGTGTATAGCTACGCTTTTACTGAGAAAACAACCTACGGCTTTTACAAGCCGAACGAGGCTATGTATGTAGGAGTGCGCATGACCGAGAAGCAGTACAACTGCCCTGAATGTCACAAATCGTTTACGGTCAGGATTCGCAATGACAATGACGGGATTTTGTATTTTTCCAAGAGCAGGATTGCCCAGCAGAAAGAGGTCTATGAGGAGCTGGACATGGATTTCCCTGCTGATTGGGAGCTGATGGAGAAGCCCTATACGTATCAACTGATAGGCTATTGCCCTGAGTGTGCAGCGAAAAGGCTGGCGGATTCGCAGGAAAATGGCCAGCGTATCAACAATCTTTGCCATAAGCTCTATCTGCAGGACATGCTGGTTCATGACAAGGCAAGGCAGTTTACCACGGATGCGGTGCAGAGGTGGCTGGCTGGGATTCAGCAGCCTGAGGAGCTGACCAGGTTTGACCTGACTAGGCCGGAGATTGTCCAGGAGCTTATTTGGATTATGGTGCTCAGCGATACGGAGGCGTGCGAGCAGGCACTGCAGGAGTACAGGGATGCGATTCAGCCTATGCTTTATGAGCTGGGACAGCTTTTGGAGAAGGCGACTCCGGCATGGAAGGCGTATGCACCGAGAAGCTCAAGCCTGCCGGAGTCCATGTCTGACGGCGAGTATCATGAGTATACGCTCGCCTTCCCGGCAGATGATACCGTGGGACATGATTTTTATTTTCCGCGCATGGTGGAGAAATCCAGAGTAGAGATGTTTGTCAAGCAGCCGAGAATGGAGTCCGTGCAGGACTTGCTGGCAGATGCCGGTTTTCAGGAGCAATGGATTGACATGGTTATGGACAAGGTCAATGAGCTGCTGAGATAATTTTTTGGCTTACATTCACCTTCCTTTAATATACCGTGGGTCGCACGGTAGTCTATGCCTGTGGAGATAGTATAAGCCGCCAAAGCTCTTCGGAGTCAGTGGTGCTGTTGTCGTTGAAGCAGGAAGTTTGGGAGTACGTTCACTGATTTTGCGTTGGACTGTGACGAGGGAGGTTTGTGCTGGCAGATGTTGGCGAATGTATCAAAGGGGATTGTAAAATGAAGCGAATTGCAATGTGTGTGCTGGTATTGTGTTTGTGCCTTATGTCTGCCGTTTCATATGCTGCCAAGAAAACAGGCAGCATGCAGGCAGAGGATTTTTCCTACAAGGGGCTTGTCCTTGGCGATGATGCCGCCGTCATAACGGATAAGCTCGGCGAGGCAGATTTTGATACGGATATCGTGGTATTGGGCGAAACAGTCAAGGCGTATGTCTATGGCGCTGATTTGAAGGTGTGTGTCGACCCTCGCTCCAACAAGGTGGTTGCCATCCTCTGCAAGGACAAGGCATACAAGGCTAGGGACGGCGTTACCTATGGCTCTACCAAGGCCAAGCTCATGCAGGTGTACGGCAAGGGGGACAAGCTGAAGCGTGACGGCGATATTTACTATGTGTACCGCAATCCTGACGATGAGAAGCAAAAACTGATGCTCTCAATGGAGACGACAAGCTACTATGTGGAAAGTTTTTTGCTGACCAGTCTGCCGCTTACCGAAGAGGAGCAGGCTGAGTACGATATGGGAGAGTTTCCCACGGAGCTGGGCGGACAGCAGGATGATACGGGAAAAATATCCGGCGGCTTTAACAGCCGTGGCGAATGGTGGGCGCAGTATCGGGTAAATGATAATGTAACCATAGGCATTTAGGCCTTTAGGGACTTGATGCAGGATATAGGGATGTATGAGGAGTTTGTAGGTATGAAAGTGGGTGTAGTTTCTTGAATAAAAAGCACTTGATAAGGGTAGCCCAGGGCTTGGAGCCAGCGGATTTGGTGTTGAAGAATGCCGAGGTGTTCCATGTGTATACCGGGGAGTTCATCCTGTGCGATATAGCTATTGCTGATGGCTATATTGCCGGTACTGGCTCTTATTTCGGTATCGAGGAGATAGACATGCATGGCAGGTATATTACGCCTGGCTTTATTGATGCCCACGTGCATATTGAAAGCTCCATGCTGACGCCTTATCAGTTTGCCAAGGCTGCACTGCCATGCGGCGTCACTACTATTGTGACCGATCCGCATGAGATTGCCAATGTATGCGGCAGCCAAGGGATTCAGTTTATGCTGGACGCTACGGAGCGTCTGCCTCTGAACGTGTATGTCATGCTGCCGTCCTGCGTGCCAGCTACGGATTTTGAGGATTCTGGCGCAGTGCTCAGGGCAGAGGACTTGGAGCCGTTTCTGCAGCATCCAAGGGTGCTGGGGCTGGCAGAGATGATGAATACGCCGGGGGTGTTGCAACAGGATGAAAATGTCATGGCAAAGCTGGCGATGGCTGGAAAATGCCGCATTGACGGTCATGCTCCGGGACTTACCAGCAGCCAGCTCATGGGCTATGCCGCGGCTGGCATTACCACTGACCATGAGTGCATTACCAAGGAACAGGCTTTAGAGAGGCTGCGGGCAGGCATCAAGGTCATGCTGCGCGAGGGCACTGCCGCCAAGAATCTCAAGGGACTTTTGCCGGTGGTCAATCCTGATACGGCGCCTTATTTTATGTTCTGTGCGGATGACAAGATTCCGGCGGAGCTTTTGGACAGCGGCTATATCAACTACATGGTCAAGACGGCTATCGAGGAGGGCGTCAGCGTAGCCAATGCCTTGCAGATTGCGACAATCAATACGGCGCGTCATTACGGCATCAAGGATGCAGGGGCTATATTGCCGGGACGCAGGGCTGACCTATTGGTATTTGATAATCTTGATGAGTGGAAGCCGCTGCAGGTCTACAAGGATGGACGGCTGGCCGTGGACAATGGCAGATTGCTGGCGGAAGGCAAAAAATGCGACAGCAGCGCCCTGGAGCATACCGTAAATCTCGCCGAGGTAACGCAGGACAGCTTCAGGATGCCGCTCAAGACGGAGATGGCGCACGTGATAGGCTTGGTGCCATATCAGATTGTCACCAACAAGGCGGTCATGCCGGTAAAGCGCGTGGCTGGCTGTGCGGTCAGCGATGTCGAAAGGGACATCCTCAAGCTGGCTGTCTTGGAGAGGCATAATGCGACAGGCAATATAGGCTTGGGCTTGGTCAAGGGCTTTGGCTTGAAGAAAGGCGCGCTTGCTTCCACCGTGGGGCATGATTCGCACAATCTTATCGTCATTGGCACGAATGACGAGGATATGCTGGCGGCTGTCCGCGAGCTGCAGCGCCTTGGCGGCGGTATCTGCATCGCAGAGCAGGGCATGATTCGCGGCGCTCTGCCTCTGCCCGTAGCCGGTCTGATGACCAATGAGCCGGCAGAGGCGGTAGCAAGGCAGCAGGCAGAGATGATTGCCCTGGCAAGGGAGATGGGCGTGCCAGAGTTTTATTCGCCGTTTTTGACGCTGGCTTTTTTGAGCCTGCCAGTTATTCCGTCACTGAAGCTGACAGACAGGGGCTTGGTGGATGTGGATTCGTTTAGATTTATTCCTTTGGAGGTTAAATAATGGTTTCTCTTAACTCAGTTGACAAGTGTGGAAGATTGCTGAGTCCGTTTATGGTAGTTCGCTTTATGTTTTTGCTGGCTGTCGCCTATATTTTGGTAGTGCCGGACTATGGTGTGGCAGCAGGAGAGAGGGTGCTGCCTGATGCGCCCCAAATCACAGCACCGTCTGCCATCGTGGTGGATATGCCTACTGGCAGCATCATCTATGCCAAGGGGGCAGATGACCGCCGCTATCCTGCCAGCACGACCAAGATTATGACCGCCGTGCTGACGCTGGAAAATGGCGATTACAATCAGATGGTGACGGTCAGCCCTTATGCTGCCTGGGTGGAAAGCACTGGCTTGTGGGCAGGGCACTCCATGCGTGAATTTGATATGCTGGAATTGATGCTTTTGGAATCGGATAATGGCGCGGCTACCGCCCTTGGCGAGGCTGTAGGCGGCAGCGAGGCAAACTTTGCCTCTATGATGAACCGCAAGGCGCGCGAGCTTGGCATGACTGGCACGCATTTTGTCAATTGCAACGGCATGCCTGATGAGAATCATTACTCTACCGCCAGGGATATTGCCAAGGTGGCGGCATACGCCATGCAGAATGAAATGTTCAGGCGCATCGTTGCCAGCCCGAAGATTGTCATGCCTGACTGGGAAAATCCTGGTGCTGTCTACGAGGCTGAGAATACCAACAAGCTGCTGGAGGATTATCCTGGCTGTATCGGCGTAAAGACCGGCTATACCAGGGCGGCAGGCGGCTGCCTGGTAGCTGCGGCAAAGCGGAACGGCAGGGAGTTGCTTTGTGTCGTGCTGAAATCCAGCGATTTTGATACTAGGTTTTCGGATGCTGCCGCCCTGCTCGATTATGGCTTCCTCTGTGCAGAGAATGGCTTGGCAGAGCTTCCCAAGAATTGACAGATTAGTTTAGTTTTGCTATCCTTTAAGGAGTGATATTGTTGCAGATATCACTCCTTATTTTTTTGCATAGTGAGGGGATACAATGAATATAGAGCATATTCATCACTACAGCCATCATTTAGAGCGTGAGATGAACATTCGGGTATACGGTCATGATGGCTTGCCAATAGTGGCATTTCCATGTCAGAATGGTGATTGTTACAATTATGAGGGCTATGGCTTCATGGACAATATTGCTGACTACATCGAGGGCGGTGCGATCCAGCTTTACGTAGTGGATACCGTGGACGCCGAGAGCTGGTCGGATGTCAATGGCGACAAGGGCTGGCGCGCTTGGCGGCAGGAGCAGTATTACCACTACATCGTAGAGGAGGTGCTGCCATGTATCTATTCGCGCAATCACAGCGGCAAGATGCCGATTGCCTTTGGCTGCAGCCTCGGGGCAACCCATGCGGCAATCGTATTTTTGCGCAGGCCGGATTTGTTCGGCGGCTGTCTGGCGCTGTCCGGTGCTTATGATGCCAAGTATTTCTTTGACGGCTGGATGAACGATGTGCTGTATCGCAACTCGCCGATTCACTTTATGGAGAATCTGCCGCCTGACCATTGGTACGTGGAGCTGTACAACCAGCGCAAGCCTATTTTCTGCGTGGGACAGGGTCCTTGGGAGGACGAAGGACGCCGCACGACGGCGATTCTCAGGGATATTTTCAATGCCAAGGGAATTGGCGCATGGTGTGATTTCTGGGGCTATGATGTAAACCATGACTGGCCGTGGTGGAAAAAGCAGATTCGCTATTTCCTGCCTTACCTGCTGTAATCGGGTAAGCAGGCAGAGTATACAAGCTAGGAAGGATAAGATAATGAATTTTGTATTTATTTCGCCGCATTTTCCTCGTACCTATTGGCTGTTTGCCAACAGGCTGAAGCGCAACGGGGTGAATGTCCTAGGCGTCGGTGATTGTCCTTATGATGGACTTGAGGACAATGTAAGGGACTCCTTGACGGAGTATTATTATGTTCAGGATATGAAGGACTACGACCAGGTATTCAAGGCAGTAGCATTTTTTTCCTTCAAGTATGGCAAGATTGACTGGCTGGAATCCAACAATGAATTTTGGCTGGAGCAGGATGCCCGCCTGCGCACGGACTTCCATATCACTACGGGCGAGCAGTATGCCGATATCGGACGCATCAAGCATAAGTCTGCCATGAAGGAATATTACAAAAAAGCCGGTGTGGCAACAGCAAGGCTTCACAGGGTGTCTACCTTGGAGGCGGCAAGGGAGTTTATCAGCCAGGTTGGCTATCCTGTCATTGTCAAGCCTGATGTAGGCGTTGGCGCTAATGATACCTACAAGCTGGAAAATGATGACGAGCTGCTGGGCTTTTTTGCCAATTATCCGCAGGTTCCCTATGTCATGGAGGAATTTGTTCAGGGCAAGATTTTCTCCTATGATGCCATTTTGGATAACAAGTCCGAGCCTCTGATGGAGTCTTGCACCGAGTGGCCGCCATCCATCATGAATATAGTGACGGACAAGCTGGATCTGGCGTATTTTGTCAGAGCTGACGTTCCACCTGCTCTGCGTGAGGCTGGCCGTGCAACCGTCAAGGCATTTGGCGTCAAGAGCCGTTTTGTGCATTTGGAATTTTTCCAGCTCGAGCATGACAAGGATGGTCTTGGCAGAGCCGGTGATTTCGTAGGCTTGGAGGTCAATATGCGTCCGGCTGGCGGCTATACGCCGGATATGATGAATTATGCTCACAGCATGGATGTGTATCAGATTTGGGCGGATATGGTAACCGACAACCGCAGACTGCAGCCTGATCGCCATGAGGACTACTTCTGCGTCTATGCCGGTCGTCGCGATCAGTTTAGCTATGTACATTCTCCGGAGGAAATCAGTGCCAGATATGGCAATGACATCGTTATGGCTGAGAGGATGCCTGAGATGATGGTGCCGCAGATGGGCAACCAGTGCTATACCGTAAAGCTGAAGACCGAGCCTGAGGTGCATGAGTTTATTGAGTTTGTGACCCAGCGAAAGTGAGACAGCAGCCATGAAAAGGATTATCATGTGCCTGACGCTTGCCATGGTGTTTGTGACTACGGCGTGTGCGGCAGGTTCGTTTTGGGATTTTAAGAAAGACGAAGGAGAGAACAAAGTGGCAAACCGTATTGCAGTTTTTGATACCAACATGGGGGAGTTCGAGATCGAGCTTTTTGAGGACAAGGCTCCTATTACCACCAAGAATTTTATTGACCTGGCTCAGGAAGGCTTCTATGACGGCGTGATTTTCCACCGCATTATCGACGGCTTCATGATTCAGGGCGGCGACCCTACAGGTACTGGCATGGGCGGCCCTGGCTATACCATCGAGGACGAGTTTACGCCGGAGCTGACCCATGAGAGCGAGGGTATTTTGTCCATGGCAAATACCGGACGCCCTCATACTGGCGGCTCGCAGTTCTTTATTACCTTGGCAGCTACTCCGTGGCTGGATGGACATCATACCGTGTTCGGCAAGGTTATCAAGGGCATGGAGGTTGTGCGCGAGATCGGTCATGTCAAGACTGGCCCGCAGGATCGACCTCTGCATGACGTGGTTATCAACAAGATTACTATCAAGGATGCTGAATAATTTAAAGGCAGTGGCACCGGGTTCTATACAGGAAGCCGGTGCCTATACTTATATTTTGGCGTGCAGTGATGGCAGCCTGTATACAGGCTATACCGTAAATCTAGCTCACAGGCTGTCTGTCCACAATGCAGGCAGGGCGAGCAAGTATACAAGATGTCGCTTGCCGGTGCGGCTGGTGTATTATGAGTCATTCAAGACCAAGGGCGAAGCTATGAGCCGGGAATGTGCCATCAAAAAGCTGAGCCGTCGGGAAAAGCTTTGTCTTATCATGAAAAAGCATGGCGAAAACTTATTTTGACTTTTAGCTGTGCCTATGCTACAATGTTCTGTGAAAGTGAATATGGCCTTTGAAATTGGTCCTGTGAGGCTGATAAAGGAAGCTTGTATTTTTTGTATATGTAAAAGCTATGGCTTTCTTGTGCCTTTTAGGGTGCAGGAAAGCCTTTTTCTTTTTTAGGTCATGGCAAAATCAGTGCTGTCGGGCGCTGATGAGAAATAAAAAGGAGTGATTGCTTTGGGTAAAAACAGCATGTCTCTCAGAGGCAGAGATGTCTTGGCTTTGGCTGACTTTTCTGCTGAGGAAATCCGGATGATTCTGGAAACAGCCGAGGAAATGAAGAATATCATTCATCGTGACATCAAGAAGGTGCCTGCTCTGAGGGGAAAGTCCATTGTGACTTTGTTCTATGAGCCAAGCACGCGAACCCGTTCTTCTTTCGAGCTGGCTGGCAAGTATCTCGGTGCAGACGTGGTAAATATTACCGCCGGCACTAGCAGCATTGTCAAGGGCGAGAGCCTGAGAGATACCTTGTACACTGTGGAGGCCATGGGCGTGGATGCCATCATCATGCGCCACAAGGCCGAGGGAGCTGCTGAATATGCTTCCAAGGTGGTTAGTCCTGTTATTATCAATGCTGGCGACGGCGCTCATGCGCACCCATCGCAGGGACTTTTAAATCTTTTTACCATTATGGAAAAGAAAGGGCGCTTTGAGGGTCTGAAGGCAGCTATTTTGGGCGATATTACGCACAGCCGTGTGGCACGCTCGGATATTCAGGGCATGCGCAAGATGGGTATCGAGGTGCATTTAGCTGGCCCAAAGACCCTGCTGCCTCGCTATCTTTTTGAAGAGGATGGCATTTATGTGCATGACCGCATCGAGGATGCTATCAAGGATGCCGATGTAATCAATGTATTGAGGATCCAGCTTGAACGCCAAAAGGCAGGCCTCTTCCCATCTCCGAGGGAGTATGCCCGTATCTTCGGCATCAATGAGGCTCGTTTGGAGCTTGCCAAGAAAGATGTCTTGATCTTGCATCCTGGTCCGATGAACAAGGGCTTGGAGATTTCGCCTTTTGTAGCCTATGGGGCAAATTCCGCAATTCAGGAGCAGGTACAGAATGGTGTTGCCGTCCGTATGGCAATTCTGACTCATGCATTGACTGGAGGTAAGGAAGTATGAAGACTTTGATTAAGGGCGGTCGGGTTATTGACCCAGCCAATGATATAGACAAAATTGCAGATGTGTTGATAGAGGATGGCAGGATTGCTGCTGTTGGCGAAGGTATCGAGGCAGATGGCGCCGAGGTAGTAGATGCTGCAGGCAAGATTGTTTCGCCGGGACTTATAGATATGCATGTTCATCTGAGAGAGCCGGGGCAGGAGGTAAAGGAGGACTTTGCGTCAGGCTCCAGGGCGGCAGCAGCAGGCGGCTATACCAGAGTGGCGACCATGCCGAATACCAAGCCTGTTATCGATAATGCCGCCTTGGTCAAGGCGATGCAGCAGCGTGCCGCAGAGGATGCCGTGGTTCATATCGAGATTATCGGCGCTGTAACCAAGGGGCAGAAGGGCGAGGAAATGGCAGAGGTCGGTGATATGACGCAGGCAGGAGCGATTGCTTTCTCCGACGATGGACATTTCACCAAATCTGCCAAGGTTCTCTTGAACTGCTTTGATTATCTGCGTACTTTTGACAAGATTATCATCAATCATGACGAGGAAACCAGCCTCGTAGAGGATGGCGTGATGAATGAGAGCCATCGCAGTGCCATGCTCGGCATGAAGGGACGTCCTACCGTCGCCGAGGATATTGCCGTGGCGAGGGATATTATGCTGGCAGAATACGCTGATGCCAAGGTGCATGTAGCGCATATCAGCTCGGCAAGGGCGGTGGACATCGTTCGTCAGGCCAAGGCAAGGGGCGTCAAGGTAACAGCCGAGGCTACGCCGCAGCACATGACCATGACGGATGACTGCGTGGAGCTTTTTGACAGCTCGACCAAGATCAATCCGCCTCTGAGAGGGCAGCAGGACGTAGATGCCGTCCTGGCAGGACTCAAGGATGGCACGATTGACTGCATTGTTACCGACCATTCGCCTCATGCTCAGGAGGAAAAGGACAGAGAGTACATCTATGCGCCCAGCGGCTTCCCAGGACTGGAAACAGCCGTTGGCGTGCTGATGACGGACTTGGTGCACACTGGCAAGCTGGATGTGGCTACCGTGATTGAAAAGATGACTGCCGCTCCTGCTAGGATTTTCGGTATCAATGCCGGAAGTCTGGCTGAGGGGATGCCAGCGGATATCACCGTGATTGACCCTGAGCTGGAATGGACTGTAGATGCAAAGAAGTTCTATACTAAGGGTTCTCATTCTCCATTTGTGGGACGCAAGCTGAAAGGTCGTCCTGTTATGACCTTTGTTGATGGCAAAATGGTTATGAAGGATGGAGAGATTTTGGCGTAATGCTTCGGAGGTGTAATTTTGAAAGGCAAGCTTATTTTAGAAGATGGAAGTGTTTTTACCGGCACTTTGTTAAATAATATCAAGGCTACCGGCGAGGTAGTCTTCAATACCGGCATGACGGGCTATCAGGAGATTTTGACCGATCCGTCTTACTGCCGTCAGATTGTGACGCTGACTTTTCCTCTGATTGGCAATTATGGCGTGGCTGAGAAGTTCATGCAGTCCCGCCGCTCCTTTGTCAACGGCTTTGTTATCGGCGAGCTGTGCGATGAGGGCAGCAATTGGCAGAAGCAGAGCGAGCTGGCAGCTTTTCTGACCCGTCAGGGCGTGCCATGCCTGTACAATGTAGATACCCGTGCCGTAACTCGCAAGATTCGTTCCGCAGGCTGCATGAAGGGCATCATTGTGCCAGAGGATGCTACAAAAACAGAGATTGACGAGCTGTTTGCCGTGCCTATCAAGAAAGAGGTTGTGCAGGAGGTTACTACTCCTGAGGTATACAAGATGGAAAATGATGGGCCTGACGTAGTGGTTATGGACTTCGGCATCAAGCAGAACATCTTAAATTCCCTGCATAATCTTGGCTGCAATCTGACTGTCGTACCTGCCGGCACGACGGCTGAGGAAGTCTTGGCGATGAATCCTGACGGCATCTTCCTCTCCAATGGTCCTGGCGATCCCAAGGATGTACCAGAGATTATTGCTGAGGTCAAGAAGCTGATTGGCAAAAAGCCGATGTTCGGCATCTGTCTTGGACACCAGCTCATTTCCCTTGCCTTGGGGGCAGACACCTACAAGCTCAAGTTCGGCCATCGCGGCTCGAATCAGCCTGTCAAGAATCTGCTGAATGGCAGGGTGCATATCTCCTCTCAGAATCATGGCTATGCTGTAGACGAGGCATCGCTGAAGGATTTGCCGCTGGAGGTTACGCATATCAATGTAAATGATGGCACTGTGGAGGGCCTGCGCCACAAGACGCTGCCTCTGTTCTGCGTGCAGTATCATCCTGAGGCATCTCCTGGCCCTGATGACAATATGTATTTGTTTGATCAGTTCTGGACCATGCTCACAGGCAGCAAGAAGGGGGAGTAAGCAGTGCCAAAGAAGGAAAATATCAAAAAGGTTTTAGTTATCGGCTCAGGCCCTATCATTATCGGTCAGGCGGCTGAGTTTGACTATGCAGGCTCTCAGGCCTGCCGCGCCCTCAAGGAAGAAGGCTTGGAGGTCGTGCTGGTCAACAGCAATCCGGCTACCATCATGACGGACACCCATATGGCAGACCGTGTATATATCGAGCCTCTGACTGTAGAGTTTTTGGAAGAGATTATCAGCAAGGAGCGTCCTGACGGGCTTTTGGCTACCCTTGGCGGTCAGGCCGGACTGAATCTGGCAGTAAAGCTCTCCGAGCAGGGGATTCTTGAAAAATATAATGTAGAGCTTTTGGGTACTTCTTTGGAAGCCATTGAGCGTGCGGAGGACAGGGAACTGTTCAAGGAAACCATGAACAAGCTTGGCGAGCCTATTCCTGAGTCTACCATTGTCGAGGATGTTGCTTCAGCCGTTGCCTTTGCTAATGAGATCGGCTATCCTCTGATTGTGCGTCCTGCCTATACCATGGGCGGTACTGGCGGCGGCATTGCCGACAGCGAGGACGAGCTGATTGACATCGTTATCAAGGGCTTGAAGTATTCCATGATTGGGCAGGTTTTGATTGAGCGCAGCGTTGCTGGCTGGAAGGAAATCGAGTACGAGGTAATGCGTGACGGCAACGACAACTGCATCACCGTCTGCAATATGGAGAATTTTGACCCGGTAGGCGTGCATACTGGCGACTCCATTGTCGTAGCGCCTTCTCAGACCTTGACCGACCATGAGTATCAGATGCTCCGCAGTGCGTCCATCCGCATTATCCGTGAGCTGGGCATTGAGGGCGGCTGCAATGCCCAGTATGCACTAGACCCGAACAGCAACCAGTATTATGTCATCGAGGTAAACCCTCGTGTCAGCCGTTCCTCAGCACTGGCTTCCAAGGCAACTGGCTATCCTATTGCCAAGGTTTCTGCCAAGATTGCGATAGGCTATAGCTTGGACGAGATTACCAATGCTGTTACCCAAAAGACCAAGGCTTGCTTTGAGCCTGCGCTGGACTATTGCGTGGTAAAGTTCCCAAGATGGCCGTTTGACAAGTTTGTTTACGCAGATAAGACGCTGGGTACTCAGATGAAGGCTACCGGCGAGGTCATGTCTATTGACAGAAATTTCGAGGGCGCTATCCTAAAGGCTGTTCGTTCCTTGGAAATCGGCGTACACCGCCTGCATATGGACAAGATGGACGCATGGGATGATGAAAAGGTGGTCAAGCATCTGTCACGCTGCAATGATGAGCGTATTTTCGTGATCGCCGAGGCACTGCGCCGTGGGGTGTCCACTATTGATGAAATTCACAGCATTACCAAGATTGACAAGTGGTTCTTGCGGAAAATAAAGCATATTACGGATGTAGAAAACGAGCTGAAAGAGGGAGTCATTACTCCGAAGCTGATGCTAAAGGCGAAGGATGCTGGCTTGGCAGACCGCTCTATTGCTGATGTAGTTGGCAAGACTCCAGACGAAATCCGCACCATGCGCAAGACGATGAATATCCTGCCATGCTACAAGATGGTAGATACATGTGCGGCTGAGTTCGAGGCGGCTACGCCGTATTATTACTCCACATTCCACGCTCAGGAGGACGAGGTTGACACTTCCAGCAAGCGCCGCAAGGTTATGGTTTTGGGTTCCGGCCCTATCCGCATCGGTCAGGGCGTAGAGTTTGACTATTGCTCTGTACATTCTGTATGGGCATTGCGTGACATGGGCATTGAAGCCATTATCGTCAACAACAATCCAGAAACCGTTTCCACGGATTTTGATATTTCTGACAGGCTGTACTTCGAGCCACTGACGGCAGAGGATGTGCTGAACATCATAGACAAGGAAAAGCCGGAGGGCGTTATCGTCCAGTTCGGCGGTCAGACTGCTATCAATCTGGCAGGTGCGCTTTCCAAGGCTGGCGTCAAGGTATTTGGCACTTCCGTAGATGATATTGACCGGGCAGAGGACAGGGAGCGCTTTGACGAGGTGCTGACACAGGCAAATATTCCTCGTCCAAAGGGAATCTCTGTTACCAGCCAGGAGGAGGCTATCTCCGGTGCAGCAGACATCGGCTATCCTGTCATGGTGCGTCCTTCCTACGTGCTGGGCGGCAGGGCCATGGAGATTGTATACAACGAGGCAGAGCTAAAGGATTATATGGGGCGTGCCGTGCAGGTAACGCCGGATCATCCTGTTTTGGTAGACCGCTATATGCAGGGCACAGAGGTTGAGGTTGACGCTATTTCTGACGGCGTTGATGTCGTAATTCCTGGCATTATGGAGCACGTAGAGAGAGCTGGCGTTCACTCTGGCGACTCGATTGCCGTATATCCGCCGCAGACTCTTTCCTCCAAGGTTATTTACACCATTATCGATTACACCAAGCGGCTGGCGGTCGGACTGCATGTCAAGGGCTTGATGAATATTCAGTATGTAGTAGTCAATGACGAGGTTTACGTTATCGAGGTAAATCCGCGTTCATCCCGTACAGTGCCATTCCTGAGCAAGGTTACGGATGTGCAGATGGTGGATGTGGCAACGCAGGTGGCATTGGGTTCGTCATTGAAAGAGCTTGGCTATCATTCTGGACTTGTTCCGCCAAAGCCTTATGTGGCTGTGAAAGCACCAGTGTTCTCGTTCAATAAGATGGCTGATGTAGATATTTCCCTTGGCCCTGAGATGAAGTCCACGGGCGAGGTCATGGGCATTGACTATCACTATGCGCGTGCCCTGTACAAGGCTATCACGGGCGCAGGCATGAATATTCCGCTCAACGGCTGCATTCTCTTTACTGTAGCCAACAAGGACAAGGAAGAGATGAAGCAGCTTGCCAAGGCGTTCTCAGAGCTTGGCTTCAAGCTGGTAGCTACCTCAGGCAGTGCCAAGGCGATTCAGGAAATGGGTATTGATGCAGAGGTCGTAGGCAAAATGCATGAGCGCAGTGCCGATATTATCCAGATGATTAAAAAAGGCTCTATCCATATGGTCATCAACACCATGACCCAGAATCAGGGCAAGAATGTAGCCAATGATGGCTTCAAGATTCGCCGTGCTACGGTGGAGCATGCCATTCCATGCCTGACCTCCCTTGATACGGCGTGGGAAGTTCTGAGGGTTCTTTCCTTTATGCGCGAGCGCCGTTTGGTCTACAGCTTGGCAATACAGGATTATGTAGGCGGCGGAGACGATTTGGCATAATCGCAAAGTGAGATGAAGATGGCAGGGGCTGTTGCCGCAGAGAGTCGATAGCTCCTGCGAATTGTGGAGGAAAATATGTCTGATGATCGTTTGATTGTAGCATTGGATTTTCATAATATAGACGATGTTACGGGGCTTGTGGATACTCTTGGCGATAGCGTCAGCTTCTATAAGGTAGGCATGGAGCTATTTTATAGTGCAGGCAGCGAGGTTGTGCCTTTTTTGAAGAAAAAACACAAGAAGGTTTTTCTTGACCTCAAGCTGCACGATATTCCAAATACGGCAGCCGAAGGCTTGTGCTCGCTGATGTTCCAGGGGGCAGACATCCTGAATGTCCATGCATCTGGCGGCTATACCATGATGAAGACGGCTGTGGAGCGCCTGCATGCCTTGGCAAAGGAAAAGGATATTCCGTGTCCGAAGCTGATCGCTGTGACCATCCTGACCAGCATCAACGAAGCTGATTGGGATGGTCTTGGCATGCAGTGTACTATCCGTGAGCAGGTGGTTCGGCTGGCTAAATTAGCCAAGTCTGCCGGCATGGACGGAGTAGTGGCATCGCCGCAGGAAGCATCGGCTATCCGTGAAGCGTGCGGACAGGATTTTATGATTGTAACGCCAGGCGTGCGCCCGGCAGGGGCAAGCGTGGACGATCAGAGCCGTATTGCCACTCCGGCTGCAGCTCTCAAAAATGGTGCGAGCCATTTGGTTATAGGCCGTCCGATTAGAGCCGCCGAGAATCCAAGGGCAGCAGCAGAGATGATTTTGAAAGAAATGGAGAGTGTAAAATGAGTGACGCAATGACCGAAAAGGAAGTAGAGGATTTGCTGCTTGAGACCAGTGCTATTATGGAGGGGCATTTTCTGCTGACTTCCGGACTGCATAGCCCGCGCTATGTAGAAAAATTCAATGTATTGCAGCATCCAAAATATACTGAAAAACTGTGCCGTGCCATGGCGGAGAAATTCAAGGATGCCAATATTGAGACTGTGGTAGGCCCTGTAACAGGCGGCATCCTCTTGGCTCACGAAACAGGCAAGGCTTTGGGCACTCGTGCTATCTTTACGGAGAGAGAAAATGGCAAGATGACCTTCCGTCGCGGCTTTACGCTCCATGAGGGCGAGCGTGTTCTGATTGTAGAGGACATTGTAACCACTGGCGGCTCTATCCGAGAGGTAATTGATGTTGTCAAGGAGCATGGCGGTATTCCTGTAGCTGTCAGCATGCTGGTAGATCGCAGCGGCGGCAAGGCAACATTCGGCGATGTGCCAAGTACGGCCCTTCTGCATATGGACGTCAAGACCTATAAGCCAGAAGAATGTCCGCTGTGCAAGGCAGGTGTACCAATGACCAAAAGAGGGCGTACTGGAAAGACAGAGGGATAGTTTTGTATAAAAGCTATGCATAAAACTAAATAAATGCATAAAACCACCAGACGGGGAAGCTCCTGCCTGGTGGTTTTTGTATAAAGAAAACCCCGCGATAGTCGCGGGGTTCAATAAAGCTTT
>SAMEA104315434__coassemble_311_pt1 | contig 28859 bp, 26 predicted proteins | sample SAMEA104315434__metabat2_high_PE_033 | metagenome-assembled genome bin SAMEA104315434 (sample SAMEA104315434) | gut metagenome | biome: Monkey gut; feature: monkey-associated habitat; material: faeces | place: China | collected 2013 | reverse complement strand
TATATCACTAATATACACTTTTATCTATAGAATTAGTTACTTAATGCTTGCTCCTTGCTGCCTTTTTGGCTGTCGTCCCCGGCACATAGCGCAAATCATAGCGAAGTGCGTACAGGGTTTTCCTTATCACCTGCTCATTGAGCTGGTCGGGCGAGATAGAGCGGTAGAGCATCACCAAGGTAATGGCATCCACGCTCTCCGTATCGCCATAGCTGACCCTGGAGGCAAGCCGCTGGATAAGGGAGAGCCGAGCGCTTTCAAACTCCTGCTCCGTGCACGGCTCATCCTTGACAATCTCTGCATACTTCAGCCACGGCATATCGTAGAAAAGCTTCTGAAGGCGCAGCTCCTTTGCCTGCCTGAGAGTCCTCCGACAGCCCTGGCAGTAGCTTTCGCCTGGCGGACACAGGGAGCTGCAGCCCTCCTGCTGGCACGGCTGCCAGCCTGTCTGCTGGCGGTAGCGCCTCAGGCGCAGGGTATTGAGTCCCAGCCTTTCCATGCTCTTTGCCAGCGCCTTGTCCTCGATGGCGAGGCAGCGGTCATGGACGGAGGCGATTTCTTCCGCCGTGAGCCTGACCTTGGGCAGCTCTTTGCCTAGCTCAGGCAGTATTTTCTGCGCCAATCCGGCACTAGCCACAGGCTTTTTGTCCGCAAGCGGCAGGAGATTTGTAAAGACCAGCTCCCTGACGACATCCGCTCCGGCATACTTGTTTATCTTTGCCTTGAGCTGGTATTCCATGTACTTGAGCTGCTCCGCCCAAGCAGGATGCGTCGTGCGGATAAACAGCCGCCGAAACTCCAGCCTTACCGGCCGAGCGTGCATGGCAATATCCCTGCCGACAATCTTTTCCCAGTCATGGAGCACGAGACGCTGCTTAAACTCATTGCCAAGGTTCATGCCCCTGAGCATCGCTGGAAAGATATTGCCTGCCTTTTCGAGCAGTCCGTTGCCTCTTGGATTGGAATCAGCCATACAATCACACCTTATTTATCGCCTTGACAGCTCCTGAGTCTACCTGAAAATAGCTTTTAAGGGGAACATTCTGGAAATATGCTTCGTCGGTAGCCGTAATCAGCGTCTGAATCCCCTCGCGCTCGATAAATGCCAAAAGCTGCTGCCGCCTGCCGGCATCCAGCTCGCTCATGACGTCATCCAAGAGAAGCACGGGGTATTCGCCCGTTTCCGAGCGGATAAACTCCAGCTCCGATAGCTTCATGGACAGGACGGCGGTGCGCTGCTGTCCCTGCGAGCCAAAGCTCCTAAGATTTATGCCATTGACAGACACGATGACATCGTCCCTGTGAGGGCCTACGCAGGTAGTCCCCCGATAGATTTCCTCTTTTTTTAAACCATTTAGCATTTCATTATACCATATTTCCATTTTTTCTGCTACCGGACCATTTTCCATGCCCTTGATCTGGTAGCTGAGGCTGAGATTTTCCTCATTGCCAGAGATACGGCGCTGCATCAGATTGGCAAGCATATTGAATTTTTGCACCGCCTCGAGGCGCTTGGCAGTTATCTTGACGGCGCTTGCCACAAGCTGCGGATTCCACAAATCCAGCATATCCGGGCTGTTTCTGCCTTCGCGGATTTCCTTTAAAAGCGTGTTTCTCTGCTGCAAAATCCGATTGTAGGTCAAAAGCTCCCGATAGTAGGCAGGACTCGCCTGCGAAATCTCCATATCGAGGAATCTGCGGCGTCCGGCAGGCGCTCCCTTGATGAGGAGCAGGTCATCCGGCGCAAAAAGCACCACATTGAAGGCACCGATAAGCTCCCGCGGCGGAATCTTCTGCCCGTTGCAGGCGATGGTGCGCCTCTTGTCGCGTCGAAAGGCAAAATCAAGCTGATTCTCCACCTCCAGGCGGCTAAAGCCGAGGGAGATAGCTGCCCCCTCCTCATTCCACTTGATTAGCTCGGCATCGCTGCTGCCCCGAAAGGAAGTGCCGCTGGCAGCATAGTAAACCGCCTCAAGGATATTGGTCTTGCCCTGGGCGTTGCAGCCGATAAAGATGTTGAGTGCTGGCTGGAAGGACAGCGCAAGCTCTTGATAATTCCGATAGTTCGCCAGCTTCAGGGTGTTCACCCTCATAGCCTATGCCTCGCTCTTTTCTATGGCAACCTGCCAGCTTCCTGCGCCCTCGACCTCGACAATATCCCCGGCATGGAGACGGCGGCGGCGCGCTGTCTCGATATTGCCGTTGACCTTTATAAGCTCGTCATCGAGCATCAGCCTGACCTGTCCGCCAGACTCGACGATGCCAGCCCATTTGAGGAGCTGGTCGAGCTGGATGGTTTCCGTATGAATGACAATCTTTTCTATATTTTCCATGAAATCTTCCTCCGCTATCTAGCTATCAGGTTCTTACAGGGGTAACGATGTAGGTATAGTCAGGCTCGCCAGATGTCCTGATGGCACAGGAACTAAGCGGCCCATTGAGGGACATGGTAAATTCCTGCGCCTTGATGAGCTTGAGGACATCATTGAGATAGTCTGCATTGAAGGCGATGCGGATGTCCTCGCCATCGATAACGGCGCTGCCATATTCCTCGGCATTGCCAATCTCTGGATTCATAGAGGAAATCTTGACCATGCTGTTGGCAAACTCCAGTGTGACTACATTGTAGTCATTGGTACGGGAAATCAGGGCGATGCGGTCGATAATGGACTTGATTTCGTCCGTCTGCATGGTGATGTTGATTTTGAAATCTAAAGGCACTGCCCTCACGTAGTCAGGGTATTTGCCGTCAATCAGGCGGGTGGAGATATAGACATTATCAACCTCGAAGGAAATCTTGGTATTGCTGCAGCAGATATTGACACTGCGAGGCATATCGGACTGGAGCACCTTGGCAAGCTCATTTAAAAGCTTGCCCGGAATAATCATCCTGTGCTCGCCGTGGAAGTCCTCGAGCTTGTCGGACTTTATCGCCATGCGGTGAGTGTTGGTCGCTACCATGGTCACCTTTTCTTCTTGCAAATCCATGAGGCAGCCTGTAAAGATAGGGCGTGACTCATCGGCAGAGCAGGCAAAGCTGGTATTGACAATCAAATCTCGCAATGTCACATCTGACATCTGCAGATTGTACATGCCCTCGAATTTCTGAATGGTCGGATAGTCATCCGGCTCCATGCTGAGAATCGAGAAGCGTGAGCGGTCGGCTTTGATGTAGACCATCTTATCCTCGGCACTGTATTCAATATCTACCTCGCTGCCTGGCAGGCGGCGGATAATCTCCTGTGCATATCTCCCCACCAATACGGCACTGCCTGCAACATCTACCTCGGCAGGGATATTGCAAATAATGCCTAGCTGATAATCTGTTGCCTGCAATGTAAGCTGGTTGTTCTCTGCTTTCATGTAGATACCTGAGAGGATGGGGGCCTGCGGCTTGGGTGATACTGCCTTCATTACAATGGATAGGGCTTGGACTATATCTGTTTTTTGACACTTGAATTTCATGATATGCACATCCTTTAGTTAATATTACTCTTTTATATTCTTTAAGTTTTAGTAGCCGTATTAGTAGGGGCTGTGGAAAAGTGGATAAGTACGGATAATATAGGCAGTTATCACAAGATGCCTGTGTATAAGCTGTTAATGAAAGCTATGAAAAGGGGGAAGGATATCCACATTATGCACAGGATAATCCTTCCCCAAAAATTATGCACAAGCCATATACAGGAAAACCCACCTGTTATCCACATAGCTGTGTAGATAATGGGGCTTACATCTTCTCGATGCTCTTGATAAGCTCCTGGACGGTCTTGTCCAATTGGATGTTGGAAGCTCTGTCCTTGGCTATTTTCTTATAGGCGTGGAGGACAGTGGTATGATCCCTGCCGCCGAAAAAGTCGCCAATCTGGGGCAGGGAGGTATCGGTCAGCTCGCGGCAGAGATACATGGCAATCTGCCGTGGCAGGGCAAGGCTCTTGTTGCGCTTGCTGGAATTGAGGTCTTCGATGCTGATCTTGAAGTGGGTGACGACTACCTCGCGGATAATTTCCAGCGTGATTTCCTTGGTGGTATTCTCCGGGAAGATATTTTTGAGGGATTCTGCCACCAGCTCGGTCGTAATGCGGCTGCTGCTAAGGGATGCGTAGGCGACTACTCTGGTAAGCGCGCCCTCCAGCTCCCTGATGTTGTTGTCGATGCGTCCGGCTATGTAGATGAGCGCTTCCTGAGGCACGTCGAGATGCTCAAGCATCGCCTTCTTCTTCAGGATAGCGATGCGCGTTTCCAAATCCGGCGCCTGAATGTCTGCCAAGAGACCGCTGGCAAAGCGGGACTTGAGCCGCTCCTCCAGGGTCTGAATCTCGTGCGGCGGACGGTCGGAGGAAAGCACGATGGCCTTGTTGGACTGGTAGAGGGCGTTGAAGGTGTGGAAGAACTCCTCCTGAGTCTGAATCTTCTTGGTCAAAAACTGCACATCATCGACCATCAAGAGGTCTATGTGGCGGTATTTCTGGCGAAATGCCTCGGTGGAGTTGTCACGGATAGCATTTATTAGCTCGTTGGTGAATTTCTCGCAGGTGATGTAGAGCACCCTCTTGGTCGGGTCGTTTTTGAGTACCTCGTGGCCGATGGCGTGCATGAGATGCGTCTTGCCAAGTCCTACGCCGCCGTACATAAAGAGTGGATTGTAGGTCTTGCCCGGCTCTTTGGCAACGGCGAGGGCGGCGGCATGGGCAATGCGGTTGAAGTTGCCTGTTACGAAATTATCAAAGACGTATTTGGGATTTAAAGAGGAGGCATCGCCCGGCGCTACCTTGGAAAAGGTCTCGCTGCGGCTGACAACCTCTGTCTGCGGCAGGTCAAAGTCAAGATGTCCCTGCGGACTGTCCTCGCGCACCTCGTCATGATGCACATGCGTAGGCGGCGGCGGTGCTTCTACCGGCTGGTATTCGATGCGGATGTCGAAGCCCTCTGCGGCATCCGGCATGAATTTCAGCTTGTGGCACGCCTCGCGACAGGCATCAAGGGTAAAGTCCTTGTATTTTTCCTCAAAGAACTTGACGATTACGGAGTTGTCTGTGCGCAATGTCAATATATTATTTTCAAAGGCAACAGGCGTCAGGGGCTTCAGCCATCGGTCAATCGCTCCGGGAGCAAGATTGATGGCGACCTCGACCAGCGCAGCCTGCCAAAATTCTTCCAACTGTTTTTTTACCATAAAAATAACGTCCTTACAAAAAAATTATCCACTGATAAATAAATTTATCCACAACTGTGAATAAATTTGTGGATAAACGGGAAAAAAGAAAGCAGTAAAAAAAATTTTGCTTTCTTTCATTATTATATTTGTCAAAAAATGTATGCACAGGTTGTTGATAAGTATCAAAAAATACCGATAATATTTTACCAAAAACGCAGGGAGTTATCAACAGGAAAATGTGCAAGGACGGAATGACTGATGAAAATTATCCTATGCAGGGCGTGATTTATCCACAAGCGTAAGGGAAAAGTCCTTGACACAGTGAGTTGGTTAGTCTATAATTTTTGGTAGTCTGAAAGATGACTGCCGTAATTCCATTGGCTTTGGACAATGGGTGGCTCACTTTGGTTTGACCGGGCTATCGGCTCGTAAATATAATAAGGAGGTGCATGACTTTGAAGCAGACTTTTCAGCCTAACAATCATTGGAAGAAGAAGACTCATGGTTTCCGTGAGCGCATGAAGACTAAGGGTGGCCGTCAGGTATTGGCTCGTCGCCGCGCAAGAGGCAGAAAGAAGATTTCAGCATAATGTTAGGTCACCTCGGTGACCTATTTTTATTATCATGAATATTTTCATCGGGGCGGCTGTGACGGTGTCCGGCTGCCCCTGGGATTGCTGAAATGGAGTTTTTGTGATGTACAATTTGCCGAAGGGTCGTATTCTGCGCCGCAAAAGCGATTTTCAGAAGATTCACCGCTTCGGAAAATCTTATGCTAACAGATATCTGGTAATGTATGTCTTCACAGCAAGCGGGCTGGAGGACAGGGTAGGGTTTGCCGCAGGCAAGAAGCTGGGCAATGCGGTCACGCGTAACAGAGTCAAACGTCTTATGCGTGAGTGCTACAGGCTGAACCAGTTCCGCCTAAGGGATGGCTATACCATTCTCTTGGTCGGGCGCAAGGCTGCCGTTACCGAGAAGTACGATGTTATCGAAAAGGCTTTTCTCAACCTGGGCAGAAAAGCGAAGGTCTTGAAGGGATGATTTCAGTTGAAAAGGGCAATGCTTTTTCTGATTGGCGTGTATAGAAGCTATATCTCTCCCTTGAAGATGCCGTGCTGCCGCTATATTCCTACCTGCTCAGAGTATGCGGCAGAAGCTATTAGAAAGTATGGAGCAGGCAGGGGAGGCTATCTGGCCTTCAAGCGCATCATGCGCTGTCATCCCTTCCACGAGGGTGGGTATGACCCTGTGCCGTAGTGTTTTGGACACTGTGCGGCAGGCGCCTAGCCTGCCGACAATGACGAAGGACGTGTTTTTTTGGAATTTATGATGAACCTCTTTGAGCCGCTGACGAGTATTTTCCGCTTCGTTTTCGAGGGATTTTACGATATTACGGCTGCGGCAGGCTTTGCCAACTACGGCATAGCCATTATTTTAATGACTATTTTAGTTAAGGTGCTGCTTTATCCATTGACTGCAAAGCAGGTTCGTTCGATGAAGGCAATGCAGGAGCTGCAGCCTGCATTGAAGAAGCTTCAGAAGGATTATCAGAATAATCCGCAGCTTTTGCAGCAGAAGATGGCAGAGCTATACAAGGAGTCCGGGGTAAATCCTTTGGCCGGCTGTCTGCCGCTCTTGATACAGATGCCGATTCTCATGGGAGTCTACTACACTCTCTATGGATATAACTACACGGGAGACCCGAATTTCCTGTGGCTGACCAGCCTGTCTGAAACAGATCCTACCTATGTGCTGCCGGTTTTGTCTGCGCTGACCACCTATATTCAGCAGAAGCAGACCATGGCGAGGAATGGCGGCGACAACCAGCAGATGAAGATTATGAGCTACATGATGCCGCTCTTTATCGGCTGGATTTCCCTGAATTTCCCTTCCGGCCTGGTTGTTTACTGGGTAACTATGAACCTTTGCCAGATTATTCAGCAGTGGTATATGTTCCGTGGCGAGGATGCGCAGGCGGCAAATGCTGACAATGGCAAGAAGACGAGGTAATATTGATGGCTGTAGAGATTGAAAAGACTGGCAAGACTATTGAGGATGCCAAGAGAGCTGCCCTAGAGGAGCTTCAGGTAGCAGAAAATATGGTGGAGTTCGAGGTCTTGGAAGAGCCTAGCAAGGGCTTTTTGGGACTCATCGGCAACAAGCCGGCAAGGATTTTGGCGCGTGTCCGCGAGCTGACTCCTTTGGATAAGGCATTGGAGTTTTTGAAGAGCATCTTCGAGGCTATGAAGCTCGAGGTAAGGATTTCGCCGCAGGAGACTATCGATGGCGTGGTCGTCAACCTGATTGGCGAGAACCTCGGCATCCTGATCGGCAAGCACGGGCAGACACTGGATTCGCTGCAGTATTTGGCAAATCTGGCTGCCAACAAGGGGCTTGTCGAGGAAAAGGTGCGCATTATTCTCGATATAGAAAACTACAGAAGCCGCCGCGAGGACACGCTGCGCCGCCTGGCGATGCGCCTTGCGGACAAGGTGCGCCGTACCGGCGAGAGAGTCGTACTCGAGCCTATGAACCGCCACGAGCGCAAGATCATCCATATGGCTTTGCAGAATAATTATCGGATTTCTACCTATAGCTCTGGCGAGGAGCCGTACCGCAAGGTCGTTATCGAGCTGAAGCGCGGCGGCAGGAGAGAGCGCCGGGACAGGGACTTCTTTGAGTCGCATGCAGATGTGCGTGTCGAGGCGGAGGAAGATTAATTTTATATAGCTGATAGCTGTGAAAGGGCTGTCTGCAATCGAATTGTCTATTGCGATATTGGTGCGTAATGGTATAATCTGATTGAGGCGGCTCTTTTTTTGTGTAGGATAGTAGGTCTGACTGTGAGGAAGATAGTATGCAACAGGATTATACCATTAGCGCCATAGCTACTCCCGTAGGCGAGGGCGGCATCGGCATCGTGCGCCTGAGCGGCGAGAGGGCGGTGGCGATTGCAGAGGAATGTTTTAAGCCGGCAGCAGGCGGCAGATTGACGGACTATGAGGCAAGGAGGGCGCTCTTTGGCTATATATACATGGAAAACGGGGATTTTTTGGACGAGGCCATCTGCATCGTCATGAAGGCGCCCCATTCGTATACCTGCGAGGACGTGGTGGAGCTGCAGTGCCACGGAGGGCCTGTGGTCCTGCGCGAGCTTTTGGCGATGAGCTATCGGCTCGGGGCAAAGCCGGCAGAGCCGGGCGAGTTTACCAAGCGCGCCTTTTTGAACGGCCGTTTGGATCTGACGCAGGCGCAGTCCGTCATGGATATGATACAGGCGAAAACCAGCGTGGCACGCGAGGCGGCGGCTGGCAATCTGCAGGGCAGGCTCTCAGAGAGCATTGCCGAGATGCGGCAGGAAATCCTAGGGGTTATCGCCCACCTAGAGGCTTCGATTGATTTTCCGGAGGACGATATCGAGGATGTCGCCATGGAGGAGGCAGAGCTGAAGGTAGAGGAGCTGCACGCCAAGGTGGAGGATCTGCTCAGCTCGGCTGCGACAGGGCAGATTCTGCGTGATGGACTCAAGACAGCTATCATCGGGCGTCCCAATGCAGGCAAATCCAGCCTGCTGAACCTGATGCTCGGGCAAGAGCGCGCCATCGTGACCGATGTGCCGGGCACGACCAGGGACAGCATCGAGGAGTATATGAATATCGGCGGTATTCCGCTACGGCTTATCGATACCGCAGGCATCAGGGACACGGACAATCTGGTGGAAAAAATCGGTGTCGAAAAGGCGTACAGCTACGCAAAGGATGCACAGCTCGTCCTGGCGGTAATCGACGGCAGCCAGCCACTAAGTGCGGCGGATGAGCCGATTTGGCAGCTTTTGAGCCAGTGCACGGGCAGGATTATCGTGATTAACAACAAGGCGGACAAGGCTTTGGAGGAAAATCTCCTGACCGAGGCAGAAATCCGTCAGGAGGCTGCCGAGCACGAGGCGGCAGATGTCTATCGGGTGGTCAGCCTATCTGCCAAAAACGGACTGGGGCTAAAAGAGCTGGAGGAAGCCATCAAGGAGCTGGTCTTTGCCGGCAGGATTAGTTGCCGTGAGTCTGTGCTGGTAAGCGATGCTAGGCAGGCGGATATACTGAGGCAGGCGATGGTGCTGCTCGACCAGACGCGCATGACGCTGATGAGCGGCATGAGCGAGGACTTCGTGGTCATCGACCTGCGCTCGGCGTGGGAGAAGCTGGGCGAGATTACGGGCGATACCGTGGACGAGGATATTATTGATGAGATTTTCAGCCGATTCTGCATAGGCAAGTAGGCTGGCTGGATGTATAGTGGAGATATGGTCATGAGAGAAGATATATTCATAGCTGGCAGCTATGACGTGATTGTCATTGGTGCCGGTCACGCCGGGGTAGAGGCTGCCCTGGCGGCGGCAAGGCTGGGGTGCACGACGCTTTTGGCTACCCTCAGCATGGACAATATTGCCATGATGCCTTGTAATCCGTCCGTCGGCGGGCCTGGCAAGGGGCATTTGGTAAGGGAGCTGGATGCCCTGGGCGGTCAGATGGGCATTACTGCCGATGAAACGTGTATTCAGTTTAGGATGCTGAATACTGGCAAAGGCCCTGCGGTGCATGCCCTGCGGGCGCAGGCAGACAAGAAGCACTATCAGTTCCGCATGAAGGAGGTATGCGAGAATCAGGAGAATCTTGATGTCAAGCAGCTTCTCATCGAGGAGCTGGTGGTAGAGGACGGCAGGGTAAGGGCTGTCCGCACGGAAAATGACGAATACTATGCCTGCAAGGCTGCCATTATGGCTACTGGCACGTATCTCAAGGGGTCGATTATTATCGGCGAGCACACGCATCAGGGCGGTCCAAACGGACAGCGCAGTGCGGAGAAATTTTCGGATTCGCTTATCAAGGCAGGCATCAGGCTGATGCGCTTCAAGACGGGCACGCCGGCGAGGGTCGACAGCCGCTCCTTGGACTATGCCAGGATGCAGATTCAGCCGGGCGATGACGAGGCGAGAAATTTTTCCTTTATGAGCGACACCGTGACGCGCGAGCAAGTGCCGTGCTATCTTACCTATACCAATGCCGATACGCACAAAATCATCATGGACAATATCGACAGGGCGCCGATGGCAAACGGACTCATCAAGGGCGTGGGACCTAGGTATTGTCCGTCTATCGAGACCAAGCTGGTAAGATTTCCAGACAAGGAGCGCCACCAGCTCTTTTTAGAGCCGGAGGGACTGCATACCAACGAGGTCTATGTACAGGGCATGTCAACCAGCCTGCCGATGGATGTGCAGATCGCTTTCTTGCAGACGATACCTGGACTTGAGCACGCCAAGATGATGCGTCCCGGCTATGCCATAGAGTATGACTGCATCGACCCATTGCAGCTAAAGCCGAGCCTCGAGTTCAAGCGCATAGAGGGATTTTTCTCGGCAGGGCAGGCCAATGGCACGTCCGGCTACGAGGAAGCGGCAGCGCAAGGCCTGATTGCCGGTATCAATGCCGCCATGAAGCTCAAGAGAAAGAAGCCGCTTGTCCTCAAGCGCTCGGAGGCATATATCGGCGTCTTGATTGACGACCTGGTGACCAAGGGCACGAGCGAGCCATACAGGATTATGACCTCTCGGGCTGAGTACAGGCTGCTTTTGCGGCAGGACAATGCCGATATGCGCCTTACGCCTATCGGGCACGAGCTGGGACTGGTCAGTGCGGCAAGGTGGGAGAGATTTACGGCGAAAAAGCAGGCGATTGAGGCGGCATTGGAGCTTTTAAAGAAAACCATCATCAATCCCAGCCAGGAGATGCTCGAAAGGCTCGCTCGCTTTGGCATAGCAGAAATCAAGAACAGCCAGAGCCTTTATGACCTTCTGAGGCGGCCTGATGTAAGCTACGACGTGCTGCAGCCTGTCTTTGAACTGCCGGTTCTTGCGGACGAGGTAAAGAAGCAGGTCGAAATCACCATTACCTATGACGGCTATATCCAAAAGCAGCTCGAGCAGGTGGCGAGAATGGAAAAGCTGGAGAGCAAGGCGATACCGGAGACGCTCGACTATGATAATGTTGCCAATCTGCGTGACGAGGCAAGGGAAAAGCTCAAGGACATCAGACCGATTTCCCTTGGTCAGGCAGGGCGCATCTCGGGCGTGTCACCGGCGGATATATCCGTACTTATGATTTATTTGGAGCAGCAGAGACGGCAGAAGGGAGAAAGCTGATGGAGTTTCGGGACTATCTCACGGAGGCGGCAGAGGCATACGGGCTTTGCCTGACTGAGAGAATGACAGAGCAGTTTGAGCTCTATTATGAGCTTTTGCTGGAGTGGAATGAAAAAATCAATCTGACAGCCATTACCGAGCCGAAGGAAGTGGCAATCAAGCACATGATTGACTCGCTGAGCTGCCTTGATGACAAGGTGTTTCCTGTAGGGGCTTCGGTAATCGATGTAGGCACGGGCGCAGGCTTTCCAGGGATTCCTCTGAAGATTTTCCGCCCGGATTTGAAGCTGACCTTGCTGGATTCACTGAACAAGCGAATCAAATTCTTGCAGGAGACAGCAGGCAGGCTGGGACTGGAGGATGTGGCGTGCATCCATGCTAGAGCCGAGGAAGGCGCTCGGAACAAGGCGCTGCGGGAAAAATTCGATGTAGCGGTATCGAGGGCGGTTGCGAGATTGCAGGTGCTTGCCGAATACTGCATGCCGTTTGTCCGCATCGGGGGGCATTTTGTAGCGCTGAAGGGCATGAAATATGCCGAAGAAGCCATGGACGGAGAGAAAGCCGTCAAGCTGCTAGGCGGCGCGCCGTGCCGTGCCGTGCCGGTGCATCTGCCTTCCCTAGAGGATAAAAGGGCGGTGCTGTACATCAAAAAGGTCAAGAATACCCCCAAGGCATATCCGAGAAAGGCAGGCACGCCGGACAAGAATCCGCTGTAACGAGGCATGTAGGGATGATAACCGTAATTGCTTCAAATGGTTTGGAGAGAGGCATAGAGAAGGAGTGATTTGATGTCAAGGTCAAGGATATTTAGCTTGCTTTTGGTCTGCATGGTGGTGCTGGCTGGCTCGGCTGAGGCGCAGAACAACACGGCGTCCTACAACCGTCTGGCAGACAGGTACAAGCATGCAGCGCCAGTTTATCAGCAGCAGGAAGAGGACAAGGAAAAAATGGACGAGAGATACGAAAGGCTCATGTCCGATGAATCCTTTGTGTACTACATGGACAAAAAAAGTGCCAGGTGGATTCCGTGCCCCAATACGCAGGATGAGTATATCATCGATGTGTGGATTCGCCTGCAGCCGATAGAAAATGGCGGCAATACCCAGTACAGCTATCCGCCGAAGTATTTCTTGGAGCATTATTACCTGCGTCCTGCCACGCAGCAGGTACAGTTTTTGGCAGAGCTGGAGGTAACAGGCCGTCCTGACAACAATGTAGATGAGAAGCGCTATGATGCCTACAACTGGGAGTCCCTTATCCCGGAAAGCGTGGAGGATGGCATCTACAGGGCCGTTGTCAAGAAGATGAAGCGCAAGACAGGCGGACTCATCAATGGACCAGATTCTTTTAGCAACATCATGGAGGATGTGTTCAGGGTTTCCATTTAGCATAAGGGAAGAAGCAAGGAAAGTGCTTGCCTGAGGGAATGGCAAGATACCGTGGAGTGCACGGTAATCTGCGCCTGTGGAGATAGTGTAAGCCGTCAAAGCTCCGAGGAGTCAGTAGTGCGGTTGTCGCTGAACTAGGAAGCTCTTCGGTATGCAGGATAGCCTGCTATCCTAGGGAAAAATATACGCAAAAAAGACTGTCCTTGGACTGTGCTTGCCGCACAGCCTTGGGCAGTCTTTTTGCTTTTTATATACGTTTTATATACTTTGTATATACTTTTTGTGCTTTGGGGCACGGTGAAGCCATTATGCCTTAAGACGCAGCAAGGCAGTGGTCATTTGCCGTCGGTCTTGAAAAGGGAATCAAATAGCGAGGCGTCAATGCCGGATTCTGCCATTTCGCTCTGCATCAGGCTGGCAAGGTCGCTGCCAGCCTTTTTTTCTGCCTCAGCCTTTGTCTGAGAGGCGTGAATGTCTCGCTCTTCCTGCTCCTGCTGCATTAAATCCTCAAGGATGGCATCGAGATTGATTTTGTCAGATTCAGCCTCGGAAGCGGATATATGCGGCATCGTATGAAGGCTGGAAGATACGGTTCTCAAGATGCGGCGCACAAGGTCCTCGGGCAAAAATGGCTTTTTCAGGTAGCCCACAGCGCCGAGCTTGGCTGCCCGATAGACGGTATTCCTATCGGCGGAGGCAGTCAGCATGATGACCGGCAGGGTCTTGGTGTCGTCCTCGTCACGCAGGGATTTGAGAAACTGGAAGCCGTCCATATAGGGCATCTCGATGTCCAGCAGGATAACGTCCGGCAGATGCTGGGACATGACAAGCGATGCCTCGATGGCATCCGTGGCGGTATAGACCTGGCAGCGCACCTCGTCCTTGATATTGTACCATGCCAGCTCCTTGGGGGAGAATGGCTTGGAGAGGACGAGGGTGACGATTTCATTATTGATTTCATCATCGTCAACAATGAGTACATTTATTTGTTTCATAGAGTGGTTCCTTTCATTTTGGGAGTCTTTGACGGATTTTTGAGTAAAATCACGCCAGCTCCCGTGCCAGCTTCGAGGCTTCCTCGGCGAGCTTGTCGTATAGCTCCATGGCTTCCTGATGATGTGACTGGATAAAATCCATGGCATCCTTTTTTTCCTCGTCGGCAGAGTCTGGGTCAACATATTTCTTGCCAGCCATCTCTAGGGCGAGAGCCTTTTCATCCAGCACGCTGCCGCCTATATTGCGCACATTGCTCTTTAGGGCGTGCACGCCGGAAATATAGACTTCCCATTCGCCTTGCGCCATGGCATCAGCCATGAGCTGCTGCTTTTGAGGCCTGAGCGTGGCAAACATATTGAGAATCCTCTGATATACCTGCGGGCTTTCACCGCAATACTTCAATCCGATAGCCTTGTCTAGCATATGATACCCCTTCTTTTCTTTGAAAAATTTTTACTAATCAGTATATTTATTAAACAATTACAGGATTAATTATAACAAACAATAGGGAAATAGAAAAGAAAAATTCTTTTTGTTTTCTATTTTTTAGCAGCCTGTGGTCATGACAGCTTTTGCTCTGTACGGCTTAATGACCCTGACTGATAGTTTATCCTACTGCATAAATTACCGCATGCTAAAGATATGCTCTATCTGTCATCGAGACCATGGCGAAAAGAGTGCAACCAGGGTCACTTTTGCTCTGCGCAAAAGCAGGAAGCCTCCCGACGCAAAAGTGTCATGACCTACGGCTGCTTGCGAATCACAGTGCCTTATCAATGCTTACCAAATGTCATATCCATAGTGAGAACGTGCCGAGAAGGATATTTGCCATGTCATAAATTGGGCGAAAATAGAAAAGAAATCTATATTCAGCACTATAGTGGATTGGCTGGTGGTAAAAAATAGCAAATATATAAGCGGCAAACATGGTATAATATACCCAATGGAGAGGTATCGTGAAGAAAATCAATCTGTAAGACTGGGGAGATACTATGTGGAATAAGACAAGGCTGATTATACTGGCGATAGCGGCGGTGATGCTGCTCACAGCAGGCTGCAGCCACAGGGCAGTGACCAATGAGGCAAAAAGCGAGGACAAGCCGGAGCTGGTTATCGGGGCGGAGTTTTACGAGCCGTTTTTCTATATGGACGATGACGGCAAAATCAATGGGCTGGATGCGGAGATTATCGAGGAAGCGTGCCAGCGTATAGGCTATGTGCCGAGGTTCAAGATTATTCGCTGGGAAAACAAGGATGCGGCGCTCAAGAGCAGGGAAATCGATGTCATCTGGTCGTGCTTTCCGATGACGGACAGAGAAAATGAATATCTCTGGGCAGGGCCGTATCTTTATGACAGGCAGATGTGGATGGTGGATAGCGGCAGCGGCAAGACCCAGCTCAGCCAGCTCGCTGGCTGCCGCATCGGCGTGCAGATTGCCACGCAGATCGAAACCCGCCTTCTGCAAGGCGGAGCGAATATACCGCCGCATATCCAGGTCATTAGCTTTGATACCCTTGACGAGGCAGTGGCAGCTCTCCGTGAGGGAACAGTGGATGCGGTCGCCTCGCACGAATCATCCCTTTTGCACTACACGCAAAATGAGCCTGATAGGTTTTATGAGCTGCCGCAGGAGATTCGGAAGGTCTGCCTAGGCGCTGCCTTTGCCAAGGACGGCAACAAAATCCTCGCCAAGGCACTGCAGCAGACCTTCCTCGATATGCTGGCAGACGGCACTACGGCAGAGATTGTCGCAAGGCACGGCATGGATCCGGAGCGTTTTGCCCGAGGGGGAGGTCTATGATGAGCGGATATGATAGTGCCATGCATACAGGGCACAAAATCGGCGGCATCGTACTGGCGGTATCTTTGGTTCTTTGTATGTTTGTCTTTGAGATTTTTACCCAGCGGGATTTTGAGGCTGCCAATACGCAGGCTTCCAGCACTATGACGTTTTTGCAAAGCATTACCCAGCGGTATGACCTTTTTGCCGAGAGCAGCACCATCAAGTCGTATCGGAATATCTTGGAAAAGAACCGGCTTTTGCAGAACTATATTGCGCCGGAGATGATCGTAGATGACAAGGCGCTTGCCAGGATTGCCTACGAGCAGTACATGACGGGCATCCTTGTCCTAGACGAGGACGGCAGCCTTGTTGCCAAGTCAAGCCCGGAGGCAGGGCAGCTTCTCGAGATGCTCTGTGCAAAGCCGGGACTTAGGGATATAGCGCAGCATCCGCAAAAATCCTACCTAGGAACGCTCTATTATCAGGGGAAAAGGTACGGCGTGGCGGTGTCGGCAAGGACGGATGCCAAGGGGTATCTGGCGAGCTTCAAGGAATACGATACCGAGAGCTATGCCAATCTGGCGCTGGGGGATTTGCTTGACGGCTACAATTTTCCTCTCGAGGGCGCTGCCGTGATTGTCCAAGGGGACAGGGTGATTTTCCAAAGCCGTTCCTATCCTGAGAGCCTTGCAAGCGCAGGCGGCGAGACTCTGATGCAGCAGCTCAGGAACAATCAGGCGGCTGTAGATAACTTGCAGGAGCTTGAGACCGCGCAGGGAAGCTGGTACGGGCGCACAGCCTACTACAAAAATTACAAATTCCACCTGTTTTTCCCGAAAAAGGCGGTCTATGAAAACAGGTTTGAAACCATGCTGGCTGCTATAGCGGTGATTTCGCTTCTGATTTTGATTTTGGCGCTTTTGATGTCCATATGGCAGCAGAAAAAGGCACGGCAGATGATGGAGGAGGCGTATCTGGCCGATAGCAAGGTACATGATGCTAAGGAGCAGGATGCCATGCGCGTGCTCCTCGTGGAGGATAACAAGCTGAGCATGGAGATAGCGGAATTTATCCTGCAAGGGCAGGGATTGCACGTACTGCGCGCCTTCAACGGCGAAGAAGCGGTAAATATCTTCAAGGCGAGCCAGGAAGGAGATATTGCCTTGATTTTTATGGATCTGCATATGCCGGTGCTTGACGGCTTCGAGGCAACGAGGCAGATTCGGCGCATGGAGCGTCCTGACAGCGATGTGCCTGTCATTGCCCTGACCTCGGCAAATATTGCCAGCGTCGAGGACGAAATGGCTGATGCCGGACTGGACGGCTATATCAGCAAGCCGCTCAATGTTGCCAAGATGCAGGAGGCTATCGAAAAATATGCCGCTCTCAAGGCTCAAGATGCACATGAAGGATAGATTAGGCGGCGCAGGAGAAAAGAAGGGAGGCTGAGAGATGACTAGGGAAATAGAACGCTTTCGGAGAAGGCTGCTGATAGCTGGCTATATGGTCATGCTTTTGGTGCTGGCGGCAGGCGCATGGGAGTTTTGGCAGGTGACGAGCCAGCAGATGTGGGAGTATTCCGTGGGCAATATCATGGAGATTACCCAGCAAAGTGCCAGCACGCTCAGGGTGCAGCTCCAAAATTCAGAAGATACCATACAGGGCGTAGCCGAGAAGATAGCCAAGGCAGATGACAATAGCTCGGCGATGTCCATAGCAGGCAGCTATGCCATGGCAGATGACAGCGTGTATCTCTTTCTGCCTGATGGCAGTGCCTATCCGGAGAAGGGCGCTATCGACCGGGAGGCCTACAGTGCGATGCAGCAGCAGGGCGAGGACAGCGGCATCGTGAGTCCGCATCTGCACAACGGTGTCAGCGTCATTGACCAGTATGTGCGTGTGCAGAGAGAATACGGCACTCTGTACATGGTACGGGAAACGCCTGTCGATGACGTGGTAAATTCCATGACCATGAATTTATTTGACAATGCCGGCTTTGCTTATGTCGTAGATACCGAGGGAGAGATTTTGCTCCGCCCGGACAATCCCCATAGCAATGCCGATTTGAAAAATGTCTTTGATACTGACCTGTACGCTGGCGAAAGTCAGGAACTACAGGCTATCAAGTCTGCCATGGCGACAGGCAAGACAGGATGCTCGGTGCTGGAGTTTGGCGGTCAGGAAATGTTTTTTGCCTATCGTCCGATTGGCGGCGGTAGCGAGTGGTATCTTCTGACGCTGATTCCCGTCTCCAGCATCGATGAGGAAGCAAGGAACATCATGCAGGCAACGCTGCTCTTGATTGGCATGGCGGCACTCCTTTTCATCATCCTGATGACCTATACGGTGTACAGGCTGCGCCATGCGACCAACAGGATAAATCGCCTGGGCGACTATATGCGGCAGATTGTCCAGGTCATACAGGGCGGTATCTGGATTGTGACGCAGGCAAGGCCCTATACGCTAATCAAGACCAATCACGCCGTCCTCGGCATGCTCCAATACGAGGGCGGTACGGGGACGGGCTATGAAAATGGCTACGAGGCACTCAAGGGCGAGCCACTGGCAAAGTTTATCTACCACGAGGATTTGCCGAAGATGATGAAGCTCCTCGAAGACGTACTGGCAAGCGGCAAATCGCAGAAGTTTGAGTGTCGGCTGTCTCGGTCGGATGGCAGCATTCTTTGGATAGGCGGCATCGTGGATGTCAGCAAGAACATGGACGGTACGCCGGTATTTTTAATGACCAGCCATGATATTACGGAAAGCAAGCTCAAGGCGACGGAGCAGGAAAGGGTTCACAAGAGGGAAAAGCAGCTCCTGGTAACGGCGCTTGCCGACACCTATCCCGTGCTGGCATCGGCGGATGTGGACAGCGACAGGCTGCAGTTTATCTACATGAATGGCTTGTTCCCGGAGAGCCTGGGCAAGGAGCGCTCCTATGAGAGGGTCAATGAAATTCTGCGCGGGCTGATACATCCAGACTACCTAGAGGAGTTTGACGAGGTGTTCCGCCCGGACAGGCTCTCCGAAAAGCTACGGCAGCCTGGCACAGACATCTGGTGCCATGTGCAGATGCGCGCCAGGGACGGCGAATATCACTGGGTAGCCATGCAGGTAGTGCCCATCGCAGATGCGCACAGCACCAAGGGCATCCTGATGGCGCGTCCCTTTGATGAGCAGAAGGATAAGGAAGAGGCGCAAAGGGACATTCTCCAAAATGCCCTTGACGCAGCGAGGAGCGCCAACGAAGCCAAGAGCCAGTTCCTCTCGAGTATGAGCCACGATATACGCACGCCTTTAAATGCCATCCTAGGCATGGCGACCATTATCAGCAGCCGCCTTGAGGACAAGGCGTATGCCATCGAGGGGCTGAAAAAAATCAGCATGTCGGGAAAACACCTTTTGGGGCTGATAAATGACATTTTGGATATGTCCAAGATTGAAAGCGGTAAGTTATCGATTCGGCAGGAGAAAATCAATTTTGCGGACATGATGTCGGAGATTATGGAGCTGATACACTCTCAGAAGGAAGCTGTCGAGCTGGGGATTCATGTGGACATGGGCAAATTGCAGCAGAACAATGTGCTCGGCGATGCCCTGCGCATACGGCAGGTTTATCTGAATATTATCGGCAACGCCGTAAAGTATACCAAGCCGGGCGGCGACATCTTTATCTCCGTCAGGGATGAGCCATCGCATGTCGACGGCATCAGGCGGTATATCTTTACTTGCCGTGATACCGGCATCGGCATGGACAGCGAGTTTTTGGGACATATCTTTGAGCCGTTTTCTAGAGAAAAAAGCATTGCGGCTGCGCGCAAGATTCGGGGTACGGGACTGGGGATGGCGATTACCAAGAACCTGGTCGACCTCATGAATGGCATCATCGAGGTGGAAAGCAAGCTTGGCGAAGGCTCGACCTTTACGGTGAGCCTGCCGCTCAATGTCGAACAGGCGGACAGTGAGCCTGTCAAGGAAGACAACGCTCAGGATGAGGCAGCGCAGAGGAACCTCAAGGGCAGCCGGATTCTCCTCGTGGACGACAATGAGATGAATTTGGAGATTGCCCGCATATTTATCGAGGAAACCGGCGCAGAGGCAGACGTGGCAATGAACGGGCAGGAAGCCGTGGACAAGATGGCAGCTTCGGCGGAGGATTACTATAGCCTGATTCTCATGGACGTGCAGATGCCGGTCAAGGACGGCTATCAGGCGGCAAGGGAAATCCGCCAGCTTGACAGAAAGGATGTCAAGAGCATCAATATTATCGCCCTGACAGCCAATGCCTTTGAGGAGGATATCCAAAGGGCTATGCAGGCAGGCATGAACGGGCATTTTGCCAAGCCTATCGAGCCAGACAAGCTGAAAAAGGTGCTGGCAGAATATTGCCGATAAGATATGCTGCACAACTGCCGGTAGCTGGCAGGACTGCAAGTATAGCAGAGTGTGTTTCTTGCCTAGGCAAGAGCAATGGAAGTGGCAGGCAGGGCTGCATGTGTGGAGAGCGTGCTTGCCAAGGACGATGCGTCATCACGGCGCTTCCTGTACGTTTGCACCGCAAGAGGGTGCGCAGCCAGCATAAAAGCAACGTGCAATCGGCATAAAAAAGGGACCACCCATACGGGCAGTCCCTTTTTAGTTTAGATAATATCCTGCTTATACCAGCATATCTGCCAGCTCGATATACTCTGGGTCGAGCGGCTTTTTGTTGGTGATGGCGTCGTGGAGGTTGATAGCTACGACCTTGCCCTTGTTGAAGCCAAAGACAACGTTGGTCTGACCTGCCATCAATGCCAGGGCGGCCTTCTCGCCAAGCTGGCTTGCCTTTACGCGGTCCTGTACGGACGGAGAGCCGCCGCGCTGGATATGTCCGAGCACGGATACGCGCACATCCATATTGGTCTTTTCTTCGATGTACTTGCCGATGTCGACACCGCTGCCTACGCCCTCGGCTACCACGACGAGGGAATAACGGCGGCCGTTGTTGTAGGAAGTAACAAGGCCCTCGCAGACCTTGTCCAGGTCAAACTCGCGCTCAGGAATCAGTACGACCTCGGCACCGCCGGCGATGCCAGCCAAGGTTGCCAGCCAGCCGCAGCGGCGGCCCATAACCTCGACAACGGCGATGCGGCTGTGAGCGGACGCGGTATCGCGCAGCTTGTTGATAGCGTCGATGATGGTGTTGGCAGCGGTATCACAGCCGATGGTGTAGTCAGTGCCCCATACATCGTTGTCGATAGTGCCAGGCAGGCCTACGATAGGCACGCCGGTCTCGGCACTCAGCTTGCTTGCGCCTCTCAGGCTGCCGTCGCCGCCGATGATAACCAGTCCCTCGATGCCATATTTCTTCATGTTCTCATAAGCCTGCATACGGCCCTCTGGAGTCATGAAGCGCTTGCAGCGAGCAGTACCGAGGAAAGTACCGCCGCGCTGGAGGATATCAGATACACTGCGGGAGCTAAGCTCCTCGAGATTTTCATCCAAAAGGCCGCGATACCCATCATAGATACCGAATACCTTGCCGCCTTCGTAAAGTACAGTGCGGACTACGGCACGCGCTGCAGCGTTCATGCCCGGGCTGTCGCCGCCGCTGGTTAATACGCCAATGTTTCTAATCATGCAATATACACTCCCTTGGGTTGACAAAATAATGGCTAAATGATAAATTGAAACGGATGATAGAAGTCTATATCCTATCATCATCATTTATACTCCTATAGCATTATAAATCATTTTTTCAAATAAATAAAGGGCAATCAGGTGATTTATCTCTCAAAAGGCAGAGATAGCGCACCTGCGATGCGCTTTGCAAGGCTAGGGGAGGTAAGGCATAAGTTCCATTTTCCAAGAGTTTTTATTAAAAAGGAGATTGTGCATGAAAGAGTTAGAGTTGAAGTATGGCTGCAACCCGAATCAGAAACCAGCCCGTGTTTTCATGAAGGAAGGGGAGCTTCCTTTTACCGTTCTCAATGGCAAGCCAGGCTATATCAATCTTTTGGACGCTATGAATAGCTGGCAGCTTGTGCAGGAGCTGAAGGAGGCGACAGGGCTTCCGGCGGCGGCATCCTTCAAGCATGTCAGCCCTGCCGGTGCGGCAGTGGCAGCGCCTCTTTCGGAGCTTTTGCAGAAGGCGTATTTTGTCGAGGGCATCGAGTTGTCGCCTATTGCTACCGCATATATCAGGGCGCGCGGCGCTGACCGCATGTCGTCCTATGGCGATTTCGTGGCTCTGTCTGATGAGTGCGATGCCCAGACGGCTTCTTTCTTGGCGCGCGAGGTTTCGGACGGCATCATTGCGCCATCTTATTCTGCCGAGGCGCTCGAAATCCTCAAGGGCAAGCGCAAGGGCACGTATCTGGTTTTGCAGATGGACAAGGACTATGAGCCAGCCGAGCTGGAGCACAAGGAAGTATTCGGCATTACCTTTGAGCAGAAGCGCAACACTATAAAGCTCGATGATGAGTGCCTGAAGGATATTCCGACCGAGAACAAGGTTATTGACGAGGCAGCCAAGAGGGACTTGCTTATCGCCCTGATTACCCTCAAGTATACCCAGTCCAACTCTGTCTGCTATGCCAAGGACGGACAGGCTATCGGCATAGGGGCAGGCCAGCAGTCCCGTGTGCATTGCACGCGCCTTGCGGGCAACAAGGCTGATGTATGGCATCTGCGCCAGCATCCAAAGGTTTTGGCACTGCCGTTCAAGTCCGATGTCCGCCGCCCTGACAGGGATAATGCCATTGATGTGTACATCTCCGAGGAGTGGGAGGATTTGCTGGAAACTGATGATTGGCAGCGTGTCTTTACGGAAAAGCCTCAGCCTCTGACCAGAGAGGAGAAGAAGGCATATCTTGCACAGATAAGCGGCGTATCGCTTGGCTCGGATGCGTTCTTCCCGTTCGGGGACAACGTGGAGCGCGCCCACAAGAGCGGCGTAAGCTATATTGCCCAGTCCGGCGGCTCTATCCGTGATGACAATGTTATCGAGACAGCCAATAAGTACCATATTGCCATGGCGTTTACCCATATCCGCCTCTTCCATCACTGATAGATTGAAAAGCTGGCTGCCGCAATCCCACTGGCTTTAGACGGTGGGTTAAGGTAGCCAAGACTAAATAATACATAGGGCAGGGACTGCCCGAATTAACGCCTGTGGAGATAGTAGGTTATGAGTTCGATGAAGCAGGAAGCCCATTGGCTTAAGACACTGGGTAGTTCACTAGCATAGGGGAGTGTTACGCCCAAACGAAAAGGACTGTCATGCGGCAGTCCTTTTTTGGTAGAAAATATGCAGTTTTGGCGGCTTATTTTGCCATGGCCTGCTTGAGGGCATCCTGTTCCTCGGCGGTCATGGAGTAGGTGGAGCTGCCGTCCTCGATAGGCTTTACGTAGCTGCGGGAATCCTCGCGCCCAAAGATGCTGGACATCACTACGCCGTTGTTGTGGGAGTCGAGCATGGCGACCGCATAGCTGAGATCGCCGCCCATGTCCTCAAAGGCACGGAAGCGCACGACTGCAACCTTGGTCAGGGCATTGGACAGAAGCTCCTTGATAGCGCGGTTTTCCTCCCAGAGCTTGGCATTTTCGTCGGCGACATTCTTGGTGCTGTCAACGCAGCCAATCATCATTCTTTCAAGATTTGCACCGTCTACGCCGGTCATCATCTTCTTGTAGCGCTTTTTCATGTAGTTGAGGGTGTATAAAAGATGAATCAGCAATAGGTACATAATAATAACCAAGACACCCAGGATGCCTACCATGTAGGCGAGGTGGTTGACAATAAAACCCATAAAATCCGTATTTGGCATGAATAAATTTCTCTCCTTAGTAAATTCGTTTGCAGGCTCTAAAGCCGCTGTATGGATTGCTTCTCTTACACGGTCAGCTTGCCGGTGGTAGAAAACTGGCGCAGCCTGGCGCGCTTTTCTTCCGGACTGAGGCTGTCTGTATGCTGCTGGTCATTGCTTAGCTCCAAAAGCTGCAAGAAATGCGACAGCTCTTCGGGCGAGGCAAAGTCAATCTCCAGCTTTTGCCTTTTGCCCTTGGCTTTGATGCTTACAGGCGTGCCGAGGATCATCTTCAGCTTGTCCTGAGCCTCCTGAAAGAATACATCGAGCTTGGGCGCCGGCTTTGCCTGCTTTTCGGCGGCGAGGCAGTCGGGATTTTTCTGCAGCTTTTTTACCAGTTCCTCTGCCTTGCGTGCGGAAAGCTCATTGGCGATGATGTAGTCAGCGGCCTTTGTCTGTAGGGCCTTGTTTTCCAGTGCCAGCAGGGGGCGCGCCTGTCCCATGGAAATCTCGCCCTTGGTGAGCAGCTTTTGCACATGGCTGGAAAGCTTCAAGAGGCGCAGGAAATTGGCGATGTGGGAACGGCTGCGGCCGACCTTTTGGGAGAGAAGCTCCTGCGTCAGTCCGTAGTCAGCCAAAAGGTGCTGATACGCCTTGGCTTCTTCGATGGCGTTGAGATTTTCTCTTTGGATATTCTCAATCAGGGCAACCTCGCTCATCTGCGCATCACTGTACTCGCGCACAAGGGCAGGGATAGCCTTGAGTCCTGCCTGCTGGGCTGCCCGAAAGCGGCGCTCGCCGGCAATCAGCTCATAGCCCTTGACGGTCTTGCGCACCAGTACAGGCTGCAGGACTCCGTATTGGGCGATGGACTCCTGCAATGCCTTCAAAGGCTCAGGGTCAAATTCCTGCCGCGGCTGGTCGGGATTGGCAAAGATAAGCTCAAGCGCTATTTCCTGTACGGGCTGGTTGTCGCCGGCAGCTTCTTTTGCAGCATTTTGTCTGGCTTTGGCGATGACGGGCGTTTTTTTATTGACAGCGCCGAGACCGAAAGCGCCCAGTCCCTTGCCAAGGCCGCCTATTTTCTTACTCATGGCTTACGACCTCCCTGGCAAGCTCCTTGTAGGCATGAGCACCCTTGGAAGATGCCGCATAGGCAAAGATGGGCTGTCCATAGGAAGGTGCTTCGCTGAGGCGCACGTTGCGCGGAATCTTGGTTTCATATACCTGGTCAGGGAAATGGCCACGCACTTCGGCTTCTACCTGCTGGGAAAGATTGGTGCGACCGTCATACATGGTCAGCACCAGACCCTCGATGGATAGCTCTGGATTGAACTGCTCGCGCACCATCTCGATAGTGGACATGAGCTGGCTGAGTCCCTCCAGGGCGTAAAACTCGCACTGGAGAGGCAGGAGGACTGAATCCGCCGCCGTGAGGGCATTGAGGGTCACATGCCCTAATGATGGCGGACAGTCAATGATGATGTAGTCATAGATGCCCTTGATCGGCGTGATAGCGTTTTTGAGGCGGTAGAGCTTGTCCTCTGCTTCTACCAGCTCTACCTCTGCACCGGCAAGGTCCATGACCGCAGGCACAAGGTCCAGCTCATAGTCGGTATGAATGATGATGTCGCCGAGATTGGCTCTCTCAACCAGTACATTATAGACGCTCTGCTCCAGAGAAGCTTTGTCGATACCCAGTCCGCTGGTGGCATTGCCCTGCGGATCACAGTCTATCAGCAGCACTCTGCGCTTGAGCTGGGCGAGAGCGGCGCTCAGGTTTACGGCAGTGGTGGTCTTGCCCACGCCGCCTTTTTGGTTGGCTACAGCGATTATTTTACCCAATATATTCACCACTTTCTGTTAAGCATAATTTTTTTGCTTTTCTATTGTATCATTAATGGGTATTTTTTTCGATATTTTTATTGGAGATTTTGCTGCTGGCAGAATGTTTCACGTGAAACAGAAAAAAATAAATGCAGGACAAGCGCACGGATTTGGCTGTAGAGTGTGCAAATATCCGAGGCGATGTGCTATAATGAAAAAGACGTAATGAAGCAACAAATGCCACAAGTCCTCTATCTGGCGGCAGGGCTTTGGCAGCAGGAAGGGTGAAGCAAAATGCAGATATCAAGCAGGTTTACGCTGGCGGTGCATATTCTGGCATGTATCGCCGTGGTTAAAGATATAAAGATTACGAGCAATTTTTTGGCAGGCAGTACCAATATCAATCCGGTCATCGTGCGCAAGCTGCTAGGCCAGCTCAAAAATGCCAAGCTGGTGGAGGTCGCACGGGGGACAGGCGGTGCGACTCTGGCAAAGCCGGCAGATGAGATTAGTTTTTTGGATATTTACAGGGCTGTGGAATGTGTGGAGCATGGCGAGCTGTTTCATTTTCACGAGAAGCCGAATGAGAAGTGCCCCATCGGGCGCAATATACACGAGGTCTTGGATGGCAGGCTCGAGCAGGTACAGCAGGCGATGGAGCGGGAGCTTGCCTCTATATCCTTACAGGATGTGCAGGAAGAAATCATCCTGTGTATCGATAAGGAAAAATCCTAAATAAATTTATTGTAACTATTGACATTACAATGCGGCGGTGCTACAATCAAGATGTAATGAATGAGATTACAACAAAGGGAGGCTTTTATCATGACTAAGGAAGATATTATTCAAGAGGTAAAGAACCTGATTGCTACGCCAAGCTGCTATGCAGGACTCAAGGAGAAGGCAGAGGCGTATCTATCGTCCAAGGACAAGGCAGCAGCAGAGGCCCTCGTAGAGGAGCTAAAGGCAGATGTGCAGAGCATTGATGCGGTGATTCCGTTCTTTGGCTCTGAGGATGCCAAGAAAATCTTTGGTGCAGAGGTAGCAGCACAGCTCTTTGCCAAGGCCAAGGAAGTCAAGGCACAGGGCGGAGACACCTGCTTCTGCGATGCCTGCACTGCTGGCAAGAAGATTCTCGACAATCAGGAGCTTTTGGGCTGAGATGCGTACCGCCTGTGGCATTTGTATTTTGCAGCATTTCCGTAGGTTTGAAACGCATACCATAAATAGCTGCCGCTGATATGGCTGGGTCTATCGGTAGCAGCTATTTTTGTATCTGCTCCTCGAAGCGGAAATCTGTAGGACTGCGTTTAGCAGGCAAGGCTTGCCAATAGTTTCCCATTTCCCTTTAGAAGGAGCGTTGTGTGGTGAATCAGGCTTCGCTCATGATGTGCGCGCTAATTTTTTCGCTTTGGGGCGTTGTGCAGCAGATAGGCAGCCACGGACAAAAAATCTCCTGCCTTAGCTGGAAATTGTGCCCTATTCAGTCTAGGCTGTCTTGCCCGAAAGGTGTTTGATTTTAGCCGTATGGAGCGCATCAGGATTTTAGAAGGCAAATGAAAAAGTAGATGAGCATGGATGGATATTCTGACAAAAAAACAACGCCATAAAGCCATGCAGGCAAATAAAAGCCACGATACCAAGCCGGAGATTATGCTGCGCAAGGCGCTGTGGCACAAGGGAATCCGCTATCGCAAAAATTGGCGCACCCTGACAGGCTGTCCCGATATCGTGCTGACCCGTCAAAAAATCGCTATCTTTGTGGATGGCGATTTTTGGCATGCCAGAAATTATCAGGAAAAGCCGGGCGAGCGAATCGCAACCAACAAGTCCTATTGGCAGAAAAAGCTCGCCCGCAACGTAGAGCGTGACAAGGAGGTCGTGGACAGCCTCACCGAACAAGGCTGGCTCGTCCTGCGCTTTTGGGAAAGCGACATTCGCAAAAATTTAGCTGGCATCGTGGCTGAAATCATCAGCTACACCTGACAAAGACCTTTGTGTCAAATGCTGCCAGCACGCTTCATTTATTTTTGTACATATCGTAGATAAGTGAAAGGTCATTCTTGTTTTCAGCAGTGTAATACTTGGATAGCGTATTCCAATCCGTTGCTGTAACTCGGGATTTTGGCGTGTTCTGCTCTTCAGGAGTGTCTTTTTGCGCATTATCTACATCGTTAGATTGCTCATCTTTGACTTTAGCGTCATCGTCAGACTGTTCATCATTTTCTAAGCGCAGCTTTTTATCACGCATTTCTGTGGCAGGCGCATTGGACTCATTGTCTTGCGAGAATTTCATAGCCTCGGCGGCAGTGGTGAAATGCTTGTCGTTACCCTTGTACAATAATTTTGACATCAATGAGGCATCATTTTGAGCTAGGGTCATGGAAATCTTGTATGCCAATATTTGCTGGTGATTCAGCTTGTATGGGTCAAAATTTTTATTCTTTTTAGTGTTAGTATCTTCCTTATCTGGGAGGGTTATTGCTGGCGGCTGGTCAAAGGAGTCTTTTACTTGATTGATAAAATTTTCATTGTCAACATGTATGATATTGCCGACTTGCGCCGTCTGTACCATGGTGCGCATTTGGTTGATACGGGCATCCTGATGTTCAGGATCAAGCAAGTCAAATCTTTCCGTCAGACCTTTCATATAGGCATCCTGTTCAGGGTCATACGAATCAGGCTGGAATTTCACATAGGAATTTAGTTCGCGTGCCAAGCACTTCATATCCCAGTCATATCCCCCAGGGGTGGTGTCCTTAAGGGAGGCACTTACAAATGTCTCGATTCCAAAAATTGCATCCTCTGGCGTGAGCGCACACTCATCAAAATCGCCCGTCCAGGTAATAGACAGATTTTGGTACTCAGGACTGCGGTCATCGATATAGCCGAATTGGGTAATCATGCCGCCGATTGAGACATGCTTGCTGTTCGGGTCAAGCTGCACGTAGTAGCTGTCGCCCCATTTATTTATTTCAATGGTGTTCCTGTCAGCGATAAGCGCATTATCTAGCTCCTTGCCGGTGGCATTGCTAGCCTTTTTGGCTGACCCGTTGGCAAATAAATCCTGCTTGACGAAAAGTGTGGACGTATCGTTGTCGATTTTCATGATATATTCCTCCGTGAATGAAAAAACTACCTAACAGGTATATCGACATAAAAGATGTATTTTATAACCATAATTCCATTTTTTTATTTGCAATGCAAAATCTTGATTTATTTATATGAGGGAAGGCAATGTCTCTGTGCTGGAAAAACATGGAGATGAAATAGTGCCGTATTTTCTTGGAATGATATGGTAGTTGTGTATAAATAATTACAACAAGAAAAATAAGCCTTAGAAACTTTTTTAGCTTCTAAGGCTTATTTGGGGTATACACATCAACTAGCGTTTATATCAGGGCGGCATATTTGGCAAATTCGTTTTCCGGGATGCCGATAAAATCCATTGCCTGCTGCTTTGACCAGTTATTTTTTGCAATAATCAGGCGCAAAATTTCTAGGGTCTTGTTCATAGCCCCGATAGTTATGCCACGAGCTTCCGCTTTATCTAATACTTCGCACATATTAAATCCCTCCTCGTTGCCTGAAAGTTCGTTCCTTATATTGATGTATTTTTCGTCCTTGGTCAAAACGGTCATCAGCTTCAGGAAGCTGTCCGCGTGCCGGATAATCTTTTTGTTGGGCGTGTAGTCATTCTTTTCGTTTAGCTGCACA
>SAMEA104315434__coassemble_309_pt1 | contig 28941 bp, 25 predicted proteins | sample SAMEA104315434__metabat2_high_PE_033 | metagenome-assembled genome bin SAMEA104315434 (sample SAMEA104315434) | gut metagenome | biome: Monkey gut; feature: monkey-associated habitat; material: faeces | place: China | collected 2013 | reverse complement strand
CTCAAAATTATCCATGTAATGGAATTTCAGATTTTGTTCGCACAAATCTTGTTTTATAATTTAGCAACATTTGCCAATCAGCTCCGCCGCAAGCGGCTCGCTTCTTGGATGTTGCTCCAACATCTGGCTTGAAATCATGTGTGCATGATTTCCTTTGTTTGCATTGTTTAGTTTTCAAGGAACACTGCCTTCCCGCAAGCTCTTTATCAGTGCTCTGTGCGAGTCAGCTTTTATATAATACCTCATCGAGTTCCTTTTGTCAAGAACTTTTTTGAAATATTTTTTATCGCTTTCCTCAGGCACGCTCGGCTGGCTTTCCGCCCCGATGCTGTGCTCTTTCGTATCTCAGCGACAACGATGTATATATTATCAGAAACGCAGAAGTATGTCAACACATTTTTTAATTTTTCTCATTTTATTTTTTCCCGTCAAAAGTTTAGATAGGTATTTTGGGAAAAATCCCTCGGATGATCTGCTATGACTCATAAACAGCCGGAGACGCATGAGCCTTTCGCGTCGAAAGGCTTCCTGATTTTGCGCAGTCAAATGAGAGTTATTAAGCGAAAGCATAAAACTCCCATTTAATTAAATAAATCCGTAGCTTTACAGGCACTCGCCTTCCACCTAAAAGGATTGGGGCTTAACACTCGTTAGCGCGGGGCAGAAGCTACTTTGGTTACATTTACTATGTTTACTGTAGACTGAATTAGCAATAGAGCGTGTCTTCAGCATGCAGTAACATACAGCAGAATACACTGTCAGTCAGCGGCATTAAGCCTGTCGTGACCACAGGCACATATCGAAAAGCGCCTGCAGGGACACTGCCATACCGCCAATAAATTTTGATGAAGGTACTCAATAAATCAAAATTTTACGACAAAAAAGGCACTATCCGAAGATAGTGCCTAAAACTCAAAATGGCAGGGGTAGCAGGACTCGAACCTACGAATGCTGGATTCAGAATCCAGTGCCTTACCAACTTGGCGATACCCCTAGGTATTCATGCGTCATGAACAAGAAATATTATATGTCATTTTCAAAATCATGTCAAGCAAAATTTCCTATTTCTGCATTTTTATTTTACCCGCATATATTGCCCGCTATACGTGAACTACTCATTGTCTAAAGCTAATGGGCTTCCTGCTTCATCAACCTCGCAACCTACTATCTCCACAGGCGTTAATTCGGACAGTCCCTGCCCTATGTATTATTTAGTATCAGCTACCTTAACCCACCGTCTAAAGCCAGTTATATTTCAGTAGCCATTATTTCAACGAGCTGAGAAATACCAGCTATATCCTAAAAAATAGCACCGCCTGCCGCTGCCTATAGAAATAAAAGCCAGCATCGAATACCTCATCGTATTCACCCAACGCCTATAAAAATTCGTCTCAAATATCAGGAAGCTGCCAATCAATCGGCTTTTCTCCTACAGACTCCAAAAACTTATTTACCCTGGAAAAAGGACGGCTGCCAAAAAATCCCCTGTAAGCGGACAGCGGGCTTGGGTGCGGCGATTCAACAATAAAATGCTGCGGATTGGTGATCATCGCCTTTTTACGGCGCGCTGGCGAGCCCCAAAGGATAAAGGCAACCGGCTTTTCCCGCTGATTCAGCAGCGAAATGATTTTATCCGTAAAAATCTCCCAGCCTTTTTCCCGATGCGAATTAGCCCTATGCGCCTGAACCGTCAGCACCGTGTTCAACAGCAGCACGCCCTGCCTCGCCCACGGCTCTAAACAGCCATTATTTGGCACATGGCACCCCAAATCCGTTTCCAGCTCCTTGAAGATATTAATCAAGGAAGGAGGAGGCGGTACATTTGGCTGCACAGAAAAGCTCAGCCCATGAGCCTGCCCTGGCTCATGATAAGGGTCCTGTCCCAAAATCAGCACCTTGGTATCAGCATACGAGGTATAATGCAGCGCATTGAATATATCATACATATCAGGGTACACCTGCACAGAACTATACTGCTTGATGAGAAACTGCCTTAGCTGGCGATAATAAGGCTTTTGCATTTCCTCTGCCAGATACCTGCCCCAGTCATTCTTAAATATTTCCATCTTTCACCACTCCCCCCGGTTTTTACTCGCTCTATCAAGCTCATCGAAATTAAATGCCTGATATAAATCGCTCCTACTTCCGAGCAAAAATATAAAAGGCAGATACCGCACTACCGATATCTGCCTGATATTTTTCTAGTTATCCACAATATTATCCACAATGTGCACATATTCTGTGCACAACTAGGAATTTATCCACAGAAACTGTGCTTAGTGTGTCAAAGCCTCGTGGAGATACTCGAGCACCTGCTCGCCCGTCTCCATTTCCATAACCTTGCTCAGATGCTTCTGCGCCTCTTCATAGGTTACAGAGCGCAGCATCTCCTTGACGCGCGGAATAGAAGGCGCGCTCATGCTCAGCTCGCTGATGCCCATAGCCATCAGGATAACTGCTGCATACGGATCGCTCGCCATCTCGCCGCACATGCCGGACCAGATGCCGCGGTCAGAAGCCGCCTTGATGGTGCGCTGAATAAGCTGCAGCACAGCCGGATGGAAATGATTGTAGAGATAGCCTACATTCGGGTTGATACGATCCACGGACAGGGTATACTGCACCAAGTCATTCGTGCCGATGCTGAAGAAGTCAACATACTTGGCAAATATCGGCGTCATAACCGCTGCTGCCGGAGTCTCAACCATTATGCCGAGCTGGACATTCTTGGAATACTCCTTGCCCTCGTCCTCCAACTCCTGCATAGCCTCGCGCACAAAAGCACGAAGACGAAGGATCTCATCCACGCTGACAATCATCGGCGCCATAATGGCAGCCCTGCCGTAAACACCAGCACGCAGGATTGCCTTGAGCTGCGGCATGAACAAATCACGACGGTTCAAGCTGATGCGTATAGCACGATAGCCTAGGAAAGGATTGTCCTCATGCGGTATATTCAAGTAAGGCAGCGGCTTGTCGCCGCCGATATCCATGGTACGGATAACGCACAGCTCGCCCTTGCACGCCTCTACGGCCTTCTTGTAGCTCTCAAACTGCATCTCCTCAGAAGGAATATCCTCCCGTCCCATGAATACGAACTCAGAACGGAACAATCCTACGCCCTTGTTGCCATACTTGGCAGCATTCTCGGCATCATTCGGACTGCCGATATTGGCAGCTAGCTGAACCTCCACGCCGTCCTTGGTAACTGCAGGCAAATCCTTCAGAGCTGCATAGCGCTCTTCATCGGCCTTCTGCTTAGCCAGCTTCTCCTCGTACTCCTTCAAAGTCGCCTCATCAGGGTCGATAAAAATCTGTCCGCTCTGACCATCGATAATAACAAAAGCACCTTCTGGAATACTGTCAAGCCTGTGCTCCATGCCTACGACGGTAGGAATAGCCCTTGACTTGGCAATAATTACAGCATGGCAGGTGGTGCTGCCCTGACCCATGATAACGCCGGCAATCTTGTCATCAGGAACTGATGCGATAACAGAAGGCTCTACTTCATAGCCGCAGAGCACGACCATCTTATCTCCGACCTCAGGCTCCTTGATGCCCAGAATCTTGCCAGCAATACGCTTGCTTACATCCAATACGTCGGCTGCACGCTCACGAAGATATTCGTCGTCCATGGACTGAAAAATCTTGGCAGACTCAGCAGCAGACGCCAAAATAGCTGCTGGTGCATTTCCCATCTCCTGAATCTTATCAGTCATGCCGTCTGTCAGCATTGGGTCCTGTGCCAAGAACATATGAGCTTCCATGATATTGGCCTGCTCATCATGCCCTGCCGCACGCATCTGCTCAACACTTCTCTCCAGAATATCTGCCACCTCGGCTACAGCCTTGTTGAGCTTCTCCTGCTCCTCCTCGACTGTACCTGGCTGATAAGCAGCCAAATAGCCATCCAGTGCCTGACCGGCCTTCATAACGTAGCCGATGCCTACTCCCTGAATAGCTCCCATCCCCTGCATTTTTTCTGGCATAATATATCCGTCCTTCCGCTCTGATACTGATTAATCTTCGCCGAAGCCGGATTTGAACATGCCGCCGAACTTTTCAATAGCCTCATTCTCATCAGGACCATCTGCAGTAATGGTAACAACAGTGCCGTTCTTTGCCTGGAGAGTCATGATACCCATAAGGCTCTTGGCATCAGCCTTCTTGCCAGTAGCTGCTACGGACAGGGTTACCTTGGACTTAAAGTTTCTTGCCTCCTTGGCAATCTGACCTGCTGGACGTGCATGGAGACCCTGAGCATTAATAACTGTGAAATTTTCTTCGCGCATTTTTACCCCTCATTTCTTGATTTGTGTTACATTTCATCATTTTACTATGTACTTGTACACTTCCTCTGCTCTTCTATTTCGACATCAATACAAAATTCCCTGCTTTTTAGGAAAAAAATCTTGGCGTTTTTTGCAGCGAGGGAATTTTGCCACTGAATTGAAAATTCGCAGTGGAAATTAATCTGCTGTATTATTGTACAAGCATTGTGTGATATTTGCAAGCAGAAAACAATACAAACAAAAAAAAATAATGTTAAATGAAATTTCAGTATCATGAAATGAAGTTTTTTGTTATAATGATTTTGGTAGATTTAAATAGAATGATAAATCTGTCATATGATAATATAAATGAGCAATAATAAATCGTGGTGTGTATTTTGGTATTTTTTGTAATGGCAGCCTCCATTATGGCAATCTGCATTATATCCATATATAAGATTGCCCGTAAAATGGGCGGCGATCTTTCTTTGTCTGCGTTGGTGATGTGCGGCATTTCCGCCCTTATCATCAACTTTATGGCAATCCAGACCAACCCTTTTTTGACAAAAGCCTACTATTATATACTCGGTTCTATGATTATTTTTGCAGCCAGCGGCGTAACCTGCTATAATAAGTATTTGTTATACAGACACAATCAGCCGGCTGCCCATGGTGCGATACATGATTCCATGAATATGGTGGCAGATGACGCTATCGCTGAGTCTGAGGAGCGCGTCGAAGAAAAGCCTGCCGAAGATATGCTATTTTCCTCGGCAGAAGAACCTGCTTCCAACGAGGCAGAGACAGACGAACAGACTGCGCTGAGCGAGCCTTCGTCTGTCAAAACGCTGAAGGATGAGGGGTCTGCAGCCGACAAGCCAGTTCCTGCCAAGGCTGTGACTGGCGAACAGTCTGCAACCAGCGAGCCTGCTTCTACCGAAGTAGTGACAGAAGCCGAGCTTGCCGCCGAGACATTGACGGCAAACGCGCCAGCTTCAAAGGCTGCATCGCCAATATCCGAGACTGAGCCAAGGTCTGAGGCAGCCGAAACAGCCAAAGCGGCTGAAACATTCGAGCCTGAAGAAGCAATGCTAAAAGCAGCGCCTGAGCCTATCGCCTCTTCCAAGGAAGCAAAAGCAGAACCTATCTCAAATGCTTTAGAAAAGGCGGAGACCGAGCAAGCCCCAAACAGCTCGGATGCCGAGTCTGAATCCACTACTAGCGCAGATATAGCTGACAGCGAAGCTGCACCAACTGAGCCTGAGGCAGAGCAGAAGGACGCTCCTCAGCCAGAGCCTGCCAAAGCGATCCTGCCAGACGGACTTGAGTCCATGGATGACCTTTTGGATTTTGCTTTCGCTCAAGCCTCTGCCAAGCACTACGCTATGGCGCTTTTAGCCTACAGCACAGCTTTGGAGAAGTATCGCAATGACGATTATGCTCCTTTTATCATTATCGACATGGTAAACCTGTACAAGTCCCAGGGACAGTATCAGGCTGCCATCGATTGCATCAACGAGGCTATGGACATTCCTGCCATCAAGGCAAATCCTGCTTACCAGCAGAATTTCCAAAATTATTTAGCCCAGATTGAGTCGATTTCCCATAGTGCAGCGTCTCCCAAAGTCCCCTAGGGACTGACGAAGTGCGTTGCACCTTAATATATTTTCAGGAGGAATCCCCATGAAAAAAAGTGTTGAAATTATTGGCTTGCCAGTAATCAGTATTACTGAAGGCCGCGAGCTTGGCATGAGCAAATCACTGCTCATAGATGCTAAGAATGGCACCGTTGCCGCCATCACCATCGAAGATGAAGATTGGTACAGAGGTGTCAAGCTGCTGCCATATGCTTCTGTAATCGCCATCGGTGACGATGCCGTTACTATCAACAGCAGCGAAAACATCCTCACCCTAGAGGATGCCGGAGACTACGAGGCTATGATGGATGCCAACATCAAGATCATCGGCACCAAGGCTATTACCAAGTCCGGTACTATCCAGGGCAAGGTAGTCGAAATCTACGTTGGCGAGAATGGCGCTATCGAAAAGTGCGAGATCGAGGGCCGTGACGGCAGTCTTTCTGAGACTACTGCCGCACAGATTTCCATCTTCGGCAAGGAAGTTACCGTTATCGACTCCGATACGGAAAAAAAAACTAATTTTATAGCTCCTCCCAGCGTAACTCCTGTCGCTGCCCCAAAGCCTGAGCCTGCCAAGCCGCAGGTACAAGAAGCTCCAAAGTCTGAAGCTCCTAAAGCAGAGGTAAAGGAAGCCCCAAAGGACGAAGCTCCTAAAGCAGAGGCAAAGGAAGCTCCAAAGGACGAAGCTCCTAAAGCTGAGGCAAAGGAATCTCCAAAGGCCGAGGCTCCTAAAGCTGAGGTAAAGGACGCTCCAAAAGCTGAGGCTACAAAGCCAGAGGCAAAGGCAGCTCCGGCAGCTCAGGCAGCAGCGCCTGTTGACGCAGCCGCTCAGATGGCAGACAAAGCCAGTGAGGAGCGTCATCGCCGCTTCATGCTTGGCAAGACCGTAACCAAGGACATCGTTTCCTCCAACGGCATTGTTCTGGCAAAGGAAGGCGACATCGTTACCGAGGAGATTCTCCAAAAGGTTAAGATGACCAATATGCTGATTCAGCTATCCATGAGCATCAGGTAATGCTGTGATAGCAATTTCATTTAAACGAGAAAACATGATGACGTACCACTGCGGTAAATGTCGTCATGTTTTCTTGCTTTTGGTACAATATCTGCACATGTCATACACAAAATAAACCTATTATTCCAGCTTGTACATAAATATTTTTTATGCTAACATAATCAGTAGTCGGACACTCAATTTTCGAGAAATTTTTGAAAAAAATCAGCTCGTCCCAAGTTTGTTCGCCTTTTTTCACATCTCAAAGGAGTTTTTTATGGCATCTACTACAACAAATTCAGATTTTTCTGCCCACCTCAACAACTTCTATAGCAACAATCCATTCGTACAGATGTTGGGAATTTGCATCGAAAAAATAGCTTTCGGGCAGGTTACGCTGTCCATGGAAGCTAAAAATCAGTTTTCCAACTTTTATCATATCTCCCACGGCGGAGCTTTGGCGTCCCTTGCCGACACTGCCATGGGCGCTACCTGCCTGTCTGCCAACAAAAAAGTCGTTACCCAGTCTATGAATATGTACTTCATCAAAGCCGTACCAGAGGGCAGCAAGCTGCACGCCACGGGAAAAATCATCCACAATGGCAAAAAAACGCTGGTCTGCGAAACTGAAATCATTGATGGGGATGGTCAGGTTTGCTGCAAGGCAACAGCCAATTTCTTCGTCATCGGCGCATATATAAACGACTAATATGTAGATTCGCCCTCAGTCTAAGCTCACAATCATCGTTTAGCCTGCCTCAAAGCCGTGTAAGCCTGTCTCTTTGGCTAGGCTAACCGAGTCATTTGTCCTATGACTACAGCATTTCCACGGGCAGTTGTACAATGATTTTGCTGGCAAAAATTACGATATTTGTTCTTTGTTCATTGTATATGGACAAAAGTTCATAAAATCGACTCTATCTGGACAAAACTCTCGAAAAATAATAATTATTGTTATACATTTTTCTTGACAAATTACCAGCAAGATACTATACTATTTTCAGGTTAAAGAAATGGCCTCGCCGTTTTCCCGCACTTATTTATTGATTGCGGCGTACGTCATATAACCGTCGAGCAGGGTGGATTTTTGTCCACCCTTTTCTCGTATACAAAATATTTAACACAGCCTGGCGATTCAGCTTCCTCATTTGTAGCCAGAGCTGCGTCCGCCATAATACACTATCCAGCTATCTTGACATTTGTAGGAACTACACCTTGACAATTTTGTCAGCTATAGTAAAATCTTAAGCGAATATTGACGCAAATCAAGTGTAGAAAGGGAGTTAGGATTTAGGTTATGGCATTGGTTTATACAAATGACAAATGTATTGGCTGCAACAAATGTCTCAGAGCCTGCTATTGCGATGGTGCCTGCATAGCAGTAGAGGAAAACGGCATACCACGGATTAATATCGACCCGGCAAAATGCATTGGCTGCGGTGCATGTATCGATGTTTGCAAGCATAATGCCAGAGATTTCTATGATGATACGGACAGGTTCTTTGAAGACCTGAAGCGGGGCGAGCGCATTTCCCTGCTCGTAGCGCCGGCATTCAGAGCCAACTATCCCAATGAGTACGAGCAGATTCTCGGCGGTCTGAAGAGGCTCGGCATCAACCGAATCATCAGTGTTGCCTTTGGTGCGGACATCACCACTTGGGGCTATCTCAACTATATCCAGCAGCACGGCTTTACAGGCGGCATTTCCCAGCCGTGTCCTGCCGTGGTCAGCTATATCGAGCGCTATGTGCCAGAGCTTTTGCCAAAGCTCTTCCCTGTGCAAAGCCCGATGATGTGCGCCGCTATTTATGCCCGCAAGGAAATGGGCGTACAGGACAAGCTGGCATTTATCAGTCCGTGCATTGCCAAAAAGGCAGAAATCGAAGACCCCAATACTCACGGCTATGTCAGCTACAACGTAACATTTGAGCACTTGATGGAATATGTACGCAAAAATCATATCAGCGGTGCCTTGGCAAGCGATGAAATCGAGTACGGACTCGGCTCTATCTATCCAATGCCAGGCGGACTGAAAGAAAATGTGTACTGGTTCCTCGGCGATGACGTTTACATCCGCCAGATTGAGGGCGAAAAGCATACCTATGAGTATCTAAACAACCACAAAAAAGCCATTGCCAGTGGCAGACAGCAGGAGCTGTTTATCGATGCCCTGAATTGCAGCATGGGCTGCCTTTATGGCACAGGCTGCGAAAAAGCCAAGCTTGCAACCGACGAGGCACTCTGCAACGTACAAAAAATAAAGGAAGAATGTAAGCGTACCAATAAAAAAAGCCCGTGGTCAGCGCCACTAGCTCCCAAGGACCGCCTGAAGAAGCTCAATGCACAGTTCTCCCATCTACATTTGGAGGACTATCTGAGACAGTATACCGACCGTTCCTCTGCCTGCACCGTCCGCATCCCCAATGCCAGCGAGCTTGAGCACATCTTCAATGATATGCTCAAGACCACGCATGAGGCACGCAACATAGACTGCGAATGCTGCGGCTACGAAACCTGCGAAAAGATGGCAATCGCTATCTACAACGGCTTCAACAAAAAAGAAAATTGCATCCATTATCTCAAGGATACTGCTGAAACACAAAAGCAAAAGGCTGTGCAACTAGCTGACAAGGTGCAAGCAGAGAAAGCTACCATTGAGGACACACGCAATTTGATTGTCGAAACCGTCCGCAAGGTTGATGATCAATTCAGCCAACTTTACACCTCTGTTGACGAAATGGTCAAGGGAAACAACATCAATGCCGAGGAAAGCTCCAATATAGCCTCCGAAATCAATGATGTTGATGCCTTCTGCGAAGAAGTCCAGGCCTCCCTCAATGAAATCAATGCTCTTGTGACATCCCTCGACAAAAACAATGCCGAAGTAGTCAATATCGCCTCTCAAACCAATCTCCTTGCCCTGAATGCCAGCATCGAGGCCGCCAGGGCAGGACAGGCAGGACGCGGCTTTGCCGTGGTTGCCAGCGAAATCAACAAGCTGGCTGCCAATTCCAAGGAAACTGCCATCCGCAGCAACGAAAGCCAGCAAAAGGTGCTCTCCCACGTCAGCAAGCTAGTGCACGAGGTCGCCAAGCTCAAGGATATTGTACAAAACGTCAATCACCAAACAGGCAACCTAGCCGCAACATCCGAGGAAATATCCGCCTCCTCCCAGTCCATTTTGCACATTGCCGATACCGTCAAGGAAAACTTAAGCCAGCTCAGCCGCTAAAAATATCTTATACTTCCCACACTCACCTACCCCCCCGTAGATTTTATAACATCCGACACATCATCATCCACCTACATTCACACCATTATATTTCACCAAATAAAAATCTCCTTCAAAGCAAGACACAAAGTCCGGCTTTAAAGGAGATTTTTTAGGTTATCCAGGCATATACCTCAGTCTGTCAAATGCTGTTTTTGATACTCTAAAGACTGCATCTGAATCGATTCAATTTGCTTTTGATAGGAACTTATCTGCTTTTGGTCAGCAGCAATCAGCTTTTGGGTATTCTCGTCCTGCTGCCCTGCGCTATATTTTTGCAGCAGTTAAAGATAGTTGCGAACTTATCCTAAAAGTAGTAGAATGTGATTGATTTTATCAAAACTACAAAGGAGTGATACAGAGATGAAAACATACAATTTTGCATCATTTGCCAAGGTATTTGAAACTGCCATGGAACATCAAAATATGACAAAATTAGTACAGACGTTGTTTGAACCCATTGTTTCTCAGGAATTCGTTGTTAATAGTCGTGGCAACACATACTCAATAACACCTAGAGAAGCTTCTGATTGGTATAAGCAACGCAGAGATATACCAAAAAATATCAAAAAAGCAGCTAAAGACCCTAGAATTTACAGTCACATTGAAAGTTATTTTGCGGATACGTCTATCCAAGAATTGATAAATCCGATAAAAGAAACAAAAATGCATGAGGAACTAATATCCTTGATAAGGGATTCTGATTTATCCAAAGATGATAAATCAGATTTTGAAAAAATATATGCAGATGCAAATTATGAGTTATTTTTAGGAAAAGCTTTTTTGCACGCCATTGTTGCAGATAATTTAAAGCATGATGTAAAAACTGAATACCTTGATTCAGATATTGACAACGATATATTACTTTTAGAAACCTTCATTCACAAGCATCCCAAGCCAAAACCTATAGAACCACCTGAAATTATAGCTCATGGAGAAATGAGATATGTCAATGAATTATATCTCGTATATGCAGAAAAGACAGGGACAACATTTAACACTCCAAACGATTTAATAAAATATAAAAAACTACAAGCTGATTTTATACGTCAAAGAAAAAATTATTACTTGGCAGAAACAGTACATCGGGGATTGCGAGATACCATGTGTCTAAGCGAAACATCTTCATTTGATTACATGAAGGATGAAATATATGAGGGCATCATTACGACTGTAGAAATGAACTATAGTAGTGGCTTCGACAGATTGAATAAGGTAATGGAGCATGTAACTACTGTACAATTATCTAATAATACTACTTCTATGCTGCTTAACTGGATAGGTCCTGGCGAGAAAAAAGGTGTTTGCCATATGCTCGTCAATGATGGACGTATACATTGGACAGGAGATATCTAATTTGCATAAAGAGCTTTTTAATACTGTATTTGAAATGAAGTTGCGAATAATATTGCTCATGAGCAATGATATAAATAAATTTTTCTCACTAGATAGAATTTTAGCATTAGATTTTATTGCATGCTATGGAAAAGAGTTTGATATTTCAGATTGTAACCTGCATGGCGACAACTGCTATATGCGCGGAGAATTTGCCAATAGAAGATATTTAGCATATGAAGCTATTAAGGAACTACTTGCTACGGGATACGTTGATATAAAATTAGAAAATGGATATAAATATCATATAACAGTAAGTGGTAAAGAAACCGCAAGTCAATTCCTCAGCAGCTATGCTAAACAATATCTCTCTACTACAAAACAAGCAATAGATAAATATTGCAAATATGATGATAATGATCTATTAAAAATTACACAGATGTAAATGAATAAAAAGCAAAAGGTGAACAATGTGTTTTACATAAAAGAACTTATAATTTTCAGAGATAATGACATTTCTAGAACACAATTTGTAGATGGCTTGAATATAATTGTCGGACCATCAAATACAGGAAAAAGCCTAATTTTAGATTGTATAAATTACATTATGGGAGCAAAATCTACGGAACATCGTTTTGCTCCTAGCTTAAATATAAAGTGCATACAAATCAAAATAGATGTTGAAGGAAAACTATTATCAATAACAAGAGAGATAAGTTCATCAAAATTTACTGTAGAAAGTAACGTGCCAAACATCAAGGCTGGTATATATTGTATATCAAGCAACGCCAAGATGTCCATAAATCATGTATGGCTTTCACTGCTACATATACCTGATGATATAAAAATCTTACGCACTAAATCAGGCAAATTACAATCTTTAACATTTAGGTCTATATATCATTTGCTATTGATAGATGAAAATCGGATATCTCAAACTGATAGTATTATTAATGCTCCCAATGGACCAAATAGAATACTGCCCACACTTAGCGCACTAATATATTTAATGACGGGAAATAGTATGGACAATATAAAATACATAGATAAAAAGACACAAAGAATACAAAAAGAAGCCATTAATACTTTTGTAAATAATACTATAAAATCATTGCAAAAACAAAAAGCAGCTTATGATAATGCACATATCACAGAAAATCCTTATGTCATAAATAAGCAGATACAGCAAATTTTATTAAAAATAACTTCTCAACAAGACATTTTGGATAAAACATTGCGTTTAGCCAAAGAAGCTGGCTACAAAATAAACAACATAAGTTTACAATTATCTGAAAATGAAATCCTTTTAGATAGAAACAATCAGCTATTGTCACAATATTATTCCGATATAAAAAGAATGACGTTTATTGTAGAAGGACATTACTTATTCATGGATAAAAAAACTATCGGGCGATGTCCGTTTTGCAATAATAAAATACTAATAAAGCCAAATAAGATAGAAATAAAATCCATCACGGCAGAATTAGAGAAAATAAAACTACAGATGAAAGATTTACAATCTGTACAACAAGCAATAAAAGCAGAATGTATAGAATTGGAAGAAGAAAAAGCTACATTGATTGCAGAACGAAAAGATTGTGAAGATAAAATACGTAGTGAGATAACTCCACACATAGAACAGCTCAAATTACGTCTACAAGAATATACAGAAGCATTAATATATGCTGAAAAGCAAAATAATGTAGTCAATTTTTCTAATTTTCTCAAGAAAGAACAAGAACTATCAACGGCTATGAAGGACAATTCCATAAATACAAGCATAGATATTAATGCTAAATTTGAGGAGATATTTGCCGTACCTATCAACGATGAACTAGATACATTATTAAAAAAATGCCATTACTCAGACTATATTTACAGCTCTTTTGATTTTAAGCATTATGATGCCATCATCAATGGTCAGATAAAAAAAATTCAAGGTCAGGGTTATAGAGCTTTTATCAATATGATTGTTATATTGGCAATACATAATTGTTTGCAAAAAACTAGAATATTTGATTTGCCATTTCTAATAGCAGATTCATCTTTGCAAGCATTAAAAGAAAACGGATATGCCAAAGATGAGGTGCCTGAGTATATGAAAATAGGTTTATTGGAATATCTTGCTAAATGTAAAATACAAACGATAATTATAGAAAATGAAATTCCACAGATACATAGCTCCAATGTAAATATTATTTATTTCAGCAAAAACAAAGACAACGGGCGATATGGACTATTAAACGAATATTAAACATATATCTATGCAGACTGCTTACCAGTGTAGGCAGTCTATTTTTTTGCCATTGTTTTTCTACATACGTAATTTTGTGTGTATTTCATGCCAATTACACATTTACAAGTTTGAGGTAAATTATATATAGGTCAAGAAAACCTAACTCAAAAATTTATATCGTTGGTCCAAATAGCGCTATAAGGACGGCGGTTGCATAAATGCAGGTAAGAACATTTGAACAATATAATGTCTTATCTACAATGCACCACCGTGTTTTATTATGCCTATTGAGCATGATGTAATTTCAGTGTGCATATTTTGCATTTTTGCTTCCGCCGTTTCAACGGGAAATGGAGCAAAAAATGACAAGCGAATATGTAATACCCTTAGAAATCCCAGCAGATAGAATTACTGCCACTGAATACGAAAATTTCAAAGTTGATTGGTTCAAAATGGGAAATCGAATGGTCAAGGCTGTATTAATTCCTACAAGCAAAGAAGTGTATAACGAGTATATGCGTCCCGTATGGCGTGAAGATAAATATCAACAAAGACGTGCTAACAAAGAAAATTCCATTGATGAAGCGTATGACAAATATGACCTAGAACCGCAAGCAGATTTTAATTTGGAGGAAGTTGTAATGTATAAAATCCTATTATCAAAGCTAAATAAAGAATTGAATAAGTTATCAGAAATAGATAAAACTATTTTATTGATGTATGCCTATGGCTTTAGTGAAAGCGCCATAGGAAAAAAAGTTGGATTATCACAAAAGAGTATAAACAAAAGAAAACACAAACTGTTCTCTGAATTAAGAGATAAATTAACAGATAACATAATCTATGATGCGTAATTTTATTCTCAGACAAAGCTGATATATCTATTTATAGCCTATAAGTATTAATATTTAAAAATAAATTTATCAAAATCTATTGTTTTTTCGATATATTTATATAGATATATTTATGCAATGATAGTTCACTTTGAATGGAGGTTATTTTTATGTTCGTTGGCGAGACGATTACGATGCCTGGCGTAGATGTGCCGTGGGGCACTACTAATATATACGGCGTAGTGGAAGATCAGCGTGCTCTGCACAGCATACGCAGCACATCTGATTCTTCAAATAATAACAATCCTGCTTACGAAGTAGATTTCTCACAACGTTACAGCTCGGAGGCAGAAGCCTTTGCAGCTAGAGAAAAAATATATGCCAGCACTTCGATTTATCTAGCTGGCAAGGCTGATGAATCAACCAAAAATCTTGCGGGCAGTACGCGTTCAGATGAAGCATATACATATGGTTGTGAAAATGCCATGAAGAGATATCAATATCATGAAGATAGCTTGAACTACACTAAAGCATTTTGGTCTGACTTTCAAAACGATGATACCTACAAGGAACTGATGGAAAAAGGCGGTGCCAACTCACAAGAAGATGTGCAGAAGCTGCTGTCTGCTGCCGAACGATACAAATGGCAAAAATCCTATAAAGAATACGGTGTTTACGAACAGGATATGTTTGATTTTGCGGATAAGCTCAGCGAAAACACCGGCGTAACAGTTGTTTCGCGTGGCATCCATGATGAAATCAGCTTTACCAATAACGATTCTATTTGCTACTTAGACAACTATACCTTTCAGTTCATGGCAACCCACCAAGATAATATGGATCTGTGGGAAAATACTGTGCAGGGAAAATATAAGAATTTTAGCGAGCTGACCGCCGCCATTAATGACACTGGCGATGAGAAACTAATTGCAGAGTGGAAGAATAGTTCCGTTTTGCATACTGTGACAGAGAATAACGTGTCTACATTTAGACATTCTGCTGATCAATACGCTACGGCTAGTAACTATGCATGCTTGTCGTTGCCAGTTTATGGTCAGGATACTAATGAGACTGCTTTTCTAGGCGAGAACGCTCCTGGCAAAACAGCCAAGGATTTTTGGAATGAATTTTGCTTTAATACAGGGATGACTGATAAATTAACGGGTAAGTTTGCTATGTCTGGTACTATCAAGGATAATGGCGAGATTGAGTGGAATACTTCGCGGTGGCTAGATCCTGACAAAAAGAAGCTGACTGGTGCAGACTTGATTGCTGCATATCAAAACAAAAACCAAAGCTCTAAAGCAGTCGACCCGACCGAAAAATACAACCGGCAGATAAATAACTTGAAGGAAAAGGTCAAGGACGTTCGCTCCCACCTGTCGAATCTGCAAAAAAATAACACCAATCTACAGGATGAGAATCTTCAAAAACAAATTCAGGCTGACCAAAAGCAGATTGAATCCTATCAAAAACAAATTGAGTCCATACAAATGCAGCTCCTAGAATATCAAAAACAACATTTGCAAGACTAAAAAAAATGGGGGATTTGGCACGATGTCAAATCCCCTATTTCTATTCTTTATTTATTTAAACGTGCATCATTATAACATACACCAACTTTAATATATCCGTTTCTCCAAGTCTGATGCAAATGATTTATAGCATAGCCTTCAACCGTCTTACTATCTTCTGCAGTTTCAACCTCATTTTTCTTGCTGTAATCAAGAAAAGCAATATAGTTCCACATCATTTTCTCAGTATGATATTCAAAGTCTGCTTCAAAATACTTATTCAATGGTACAACAACATTGAAATTGCCATTCGCATCTACATCAGCAATCGTTGTAATAGCTACATCACCATGCTTATCGTTCACACGTATCAACAGTTGACTAGTACTGCCAGTCCAATTAGTAATGCTGCCCAAAAACTGCACAGCAACTCCGTTAATCCAAAATGGTGATTCCGAAGATAAATCCTTGCTATCATAAGTACCCTCACCAAGAGAGCCTTTTCTAATGGAGATATTGACACTATGGTTTCCTCCTAACATAACCTTATTGAATTTTTCAGCATAAGTTACTGAGAACGTATACTTCTCCTCCAACTGACCTATAGGCAGAGCATCATATGGTGCAAGCACAAAATAATATGTACCTGCCGTACCAAGCTTCATTTTGTAATCTACTACTGAAGCTGGAAGCACCATGCTTGTTACAAAGCTCAGATTATTGCCAACCTTAAGCAGCACCGTACAGCTAATACGCACATTTTTCTTATATGGATCAATCAGATTTTCCTGTGTATAGCCAAAATTCAAATATACACCGTCTTCAAATCTTGCAAGATCATCTGCTGTAACTTCCATAGCAAAAATATCATAATCCATGCGATTATCAAAAAAGTCCGTCACATCTATCTCATGCATCGGCGTGAGATACAGTGCATCATATACATTATCACATGGCTCATAATCACTGTAGCTTTTCAGCTCCACAACTAGAAAATGCATATTCGCAGTACCGCTCAATACATCAACCTGAATATAATATGTACCCCCCTGAGAGATAAAGGAATCAACATCGAAACTGCCAAGCAAATTCTGTGAATCCTCAACGATATTAACCTGGTTATTTTCAATATAGAAAATCCTAGTCCTGTAACTCATACCATCACCACAGGAGCTATGAAAAACAACCTTCCTATCTGCATTGGTAGGCAATTCCAACAATAAACTCTGACCAGCCGTTATTGTACCTGCATTGTAATTAATGTTAAAATCAATCTTAGCAGATATAACACTTTTCGTCTGAGCTGTCCTCACATCCTGCTGTTCAGCACTTTGCAGTCCCATCAGCATTTTTTCTTCAGTTTCATCTGCCAGCAATTTTCTATTAGGATTTTCCTTAATATCTGCTACATTCAAAAAAATTTCTTTCATATTTTCACTGTCTGTAGTTAAAATCTTATCTAACATCTTGTATTCATCCTTTCCGATAAAAAATAAATTTCCGAATCTTTATCTATAGCTTCTATCTACTTATGCTAAACCATGATGACCATCTCCCTTCAAGGCTTCTTTATTTGCCTTTCACTAGAGATAGGACACTTTTGCTTATTTTAAGTACCAAATGCTGAAAAAATTATTTTCAATACAAAATAAAAAGGCAGCGTATTAGTCACATAGCTAATACACAGCCTTTTCATCTCATTTAATAGCTCAAAATTTTCACACCATAAAATGACATATTTTCCTTAATTTAATTCACAAAACGCAAATACCGACCTGCCAAAGCCAGGCTAAAGCTCCAGCTTTCACAGGTCGGTATCTTTTCATTTATTTATCTTTTTTCAGCGTTTCCAGCAACGTGCGCCAGGAGAGTACGGCGCATTTTACTCTAGCTGGCATATGGGAAATGCTTTTTAGTGCCATTGCCTCGTCCAGCTCCTCTAGCTCATCATCATCCGTGATTTCGCCCTTGATCATCTTGAGGAACAAATCTGCCAGATGCTCTGCCTTTTCCACCGACTCGCCCTTGATGAGGTCAATCATCAGCGAGGTGGAGGCCTGCGAGATAGCACAGCCTACGCCCGTAAAGGACGCATCCTTGATTTTGCCGTCCTCAACCTGAAGCTCCAAGGTGATTTCATCGCCGCAGCTAGGATTGCGCCCCTTTTGCACCACGGTAGGAAGCTGCAGGTGGTGCTTGTTCACCGTGGAACGGCTATGCTCTGCAATCAGCTCCGTGTAAATGCTGTCCAATTCACTCAGCATAGCCTAGAACCCCCCTCACCTTGGCAAGCGCTTCCAGCCAGCGGTCTACGTCCTCTTTGGTATTGTAGAAATAGAAGCTGGCACGGCAGGTTGCATTTTGTCCGAGATACTGCATCAAAGGCTGTGCACAGTGATGTCCGGCACGGATGGCCACGCCCTGCGCATCCAATATCGTAGCTACATCATGCGGATGTACGTCCTTGACATTGAAGGTAATGATGCCCGTCTTGTTGTTCTTGGTCGAATCACAGCCATATAGCTCGACATACGGCATCGCCTTCAGCTTAGGCAGGGCATATTCTACCAACTCTTTTTCAATCCGCTCGATATTGTCAAAGCCTACCATATCTAAGTAATCAATAGCAGCGGCGAGTCCTGCCGCACCGCCCACGTTCTGCGTGCCTGCCTCGAATTTGGCTGGCAGCGGCGCAAACTCCGTCTGCTGTTCCTCTACATAGTCAATCATATCGCCGCCCATCAGGAACGGAGGCATATCATTCAGCAAATCTTCCTTGCCATAAAGAACACCAATTCCCATAGGCGAGAGCAGCTTGTGCCCAGAGAAAACAAAGAAATCCGCATCGAGCTCCTGTACATCGACAGCCATGTGCGGCACGGACTGCGAGCCGTCAATCACCATGACTGCACCTACGCTGTGTGCCTTGGCGGCAATCTCCTTGACGGGATTGACGAGTCCCAATACATTGGAAACCTGTGCCACTGCCACGATTTTGGTCTTTGGCGTAATCTTTGCCTCAATATCTGCCTGTGAGAGATTGCCATCCTTTTCCAAATAAATGTATTTGAGGACAGCGCCCTTGAGATGGCAAATCTGCTGCCAAGGCACGAGATTGCTGTGGTGCTCGGAGATAGCGATAACCACTTCATCGCCAGCTTGAATATTCTTCATGCCGTAGCTGTAGGCAACGAGATTGAGCGACTCGGTAGCGTTCTTGGTAAAGATAATCTCATGGCTGTGCGGCGCATTGATAAATTTCTGCACCTTGATTCTGGCATTTTCGTAGATGTCAGTGGCCTGCACGCTCAGCTCATAAGCGCCCCTGTGCGGATTGGCATTGCAGCCGCCATAGTAAGTGCACATCGCCTGGATTACCTTTTCCGGCTTTTGGGTGGTAGCGCCGTTATCCAGATAAACGATGGTCTTGTCATGCATTTTTCTATGGAGTAAAGGAAAATCCTTTTTGTAATCTCTTGCCTCACTCATCTGCCAAACGCTCCTTTATGTATTCGTCAAGCTCCTGATACAGAGCCTCATCATCGATTCTGTCCAAAACAGGATTAAAGGCTGCCTCCACAACCAAACGGCGTGCCTCATGCATGTCCAGTCCCCTGCTCATCAGATAGAACAGCTTGTTTTCGTCAATCTTGCCGATGGAAACAGCATGATGTCCCTCAACGGCATCCTCAGCAGACAGCATCAACGGTACGCTGCGGTTTCTCACCTTGCCGGAGAGCACTACGACCTCCTCCTTCTCATATCCCTTAGAGCCTTTAGAACCATGACGGAAATCAAGCGTGCCGCGGAAAATCTTGTCAGCTTCGCCCATCAGTGCGCCATACACATGCAGATTCGCCTCAGTATTGTGCCCCTTTTGCACCAGCACGTAGTTCATATCGAGCTTGCCCTTGCCATGCCCAAAGTAAAGTACATAGACATTTGCCTTGGATTCGCTTCCTGCAAGCTCAACATCCATTTTTGCCAGCGCCCTGTCTGCGCCGACCTCAACAGCAACAGCTTCCAGCTCGGCATTATCCGCCAGCTCTACCTTGACCGCATTGGCACTATCCTGTGCAGTAGGCAAAATCTGTACGGTAGTGAGCTTCAAAAAACCGCCCTTTTCTACCTTGACATGCACCTTGCCCTGTCCAGCCTTGCGATAAACCACGGTCATCTGGCGTTTCTCGCCTGCCGGCACGACCAGCTCCTGCGTGCCATTATCTATAGCCAGGACATCCTCGTCTGCCTTGGCTTCGTTTACTCCCAACCAACGCCAGGTACGCATAGGGATTTCGCTATAAATCTTTTCTGCCATTTCTTGCCTCACGCTTTCTCAACCCATTGTGCCTTCCAGCTCAATGTTAATCAAATTGTTCATCTCTACGGCATACTCCAGCGGCAGCTCCTTGGCGATAGGCTCAACAAAGCCGCGCACAATCATGGCTCTTGCCTCTTCCTCGCTGATACCGCGGCACATCAGGTAGAAAACTGCTTCCTCGCTGATACGCCCGATGGTTGCCTCATGCCCGATGTCTGCCTCATCGCCTTGAATATCCATGACAGGCAGGGTATCTGAGCGGGACAAATCGTCCAGCATCAAAGATTCGCAGTTGACAGAGCACTTGGCATGATGCGCATTCGGCGTTACCTTGACTGCGCTCCTGTAGGTTGCCTTGCCGCCAGCCTTGGAGATGGTCCTGGTGCTGATATTGGCAGAGGTATGCGGTGCAGCATGAATAACGCTTGCACCGGTGTCGAGATTCTGCCCCTTGGAAGCAAACGTTACGCCCGTAAATTCACAGCGGGCATTTTCTCCATGCAGGATAGAGCATGGATAAAGCATAGAAACATGTGAGCCAAACGAGCCAGATACCCACTCGATAATGCCGTCTTTTTCCACCAAGGCGCGCTTGGTGTTCAGATTCATCATATTGCGTGACCAGTTCTCAATGGTCGAGTAGCGAAGCCTTGCGCCCTCGCCGACAAACAGCTCCACGCAGCCAGCATGGAGGTTGGTGACATTGTACTTTGGTGCACTGCATCCCTCGATAAAATGCAAGCTGGCATTCTTTTCAACAATAATCAGGGTATGCTCAAACTGTCCTGCACCAGCGGCATTGAGGCGGAAATAGGACTGCAGCGGAATATCCACGTGCACGCCCTCTGGCACATAAACGAATGAGCCGCCAGACCATACAGCGCCGTGGAGTGCCGCAAACTTGTGATCCTTTGGCGGCACGAGCTTCATGAAATGAGTCTTGACCAGCTCCTCATGCTCTCTCAGGGCAGTTTCCATATCCGTGTACACTACGCCCTGCTTGGTCAGGCTTTCCTGAATGCTGTGGTAAACCACCTCTGAGTCATACTGTGCCCCCACGCCAGCTAGAGATGTCTGCTCTGCCTCTGGGATGCCCAAGCGGTCGAAAGTGGACTTTATATCCTCAGGCACATCTTCCCATTTGCCAGCCATCTTGGTATCTGGCTTTACATAGGTAACAATTTCGTCCATATTCAGCTCGGACAAATCTGGTCCCCATGTAGGCAGCCCCATATGGTTATACACTTCCAAAGCCTGCAAACGGCGCTCTAGCATCCACTCGGGGTCATGCTTGCGTGCCGATATATCCCGCACTACGTCCTCGGTCAAGCCCTTTTGAGATTTGTAGGCGGAATGATCCTCATTGCGAATATCGTAGAGGGTGCGCTCTATATCATCAACAAATGTCTTATTTTTGTTTTCCATAGCTTACCTCAATTCTCCTTGGCTTCCTCTGCCACTTCCTTGCGGATAAAGCCAAAGCCCTCCTTGTCGATTCTCTGAATCAGCTCAGGGCCGCCCTCTTCGACGATTTTGCCGTTCAAGAGCACGTGCACCTTGTCAACGGAAAGCTGCTCCAAGATACGGGTATTGTGGGTAATAATCAGGCAGGCATTGCTGTCATTATGGAATTTGCGCACGCCGCTGGAAACAATCTGCACGGCATCGACATCAAGTCCAGAGTCTGTCTCGTCCAGCAAAGCCAATTTCGGATTGAGCAGCAAAAGCTGCAAAATCTCGTTGCGCTTTTTCTCGCCGCCGGAAAAACCTACATTCATGTAGCGCTGTGCATATGCCGGGTCAATCTGCAGCTCCTCCATGGCAGCCTTCAGCTCCTTGCGGAACTTCATAATTTTGACTGGTGCGCCAGTCACTGCCTGCTTGGAAGCTCTCAGCATGTTCTCTACCGTGATGCCGGGAATCTCCTCCGGATTTTGGAACGAAAGAAAAATGCCCTTGCGGCATCTCTCAAAGGTCTTTAGTTCCTGCAGGTTCTCCCCCTCAAAATCCAGCTCGCCCTCTGTCACCTGATACTTGGGATGTCCCATAATCACATTCATCAGGGTGGACTTGCCAGAGCCGTTCGGACCGAGGATAACGTGTATTTCGCCAGGATTTATCTCCAAATCCAAGCCCTTCAAAATCTCACCTTTATCTTCCCTGCCGGCTACGCCTGCGTGCAGGTTCTTAATCTCTAAAAGCTTATTGCTCATCATGTACGCTCCTATATATCTAAATCTGATTAAATTACTCGGAATTGACATACCTATTATAAGAGTATGCAAGGCAAAAAGTCAATAATTCTGACTTAAATTAACGGAATTAATTTGCCCCAAATAAAAAAGGCTCTGCATCCCGGCTACAGAACCTTTTACTACATCTTATTGCATTTTCCAAAACCGCCAGCGCACAGTGCGACAGGGCATACTGCTCGCTTAGGAATTGGCTTGGACAAAGCCAGCAGCGTATTCCTTGCACCTTGCCAGCCCATCCTCATCAGGCGCATCATTGATAATCACGCCATCGCCATAGACCTTGGCGCCATCATCAGCACAGCGCTTCTTCCAATCCTCCATCCATTCGCCGCTGCCCCAGCCATATGAGCCAAAAAGCCCTACCGGCACGCCAGCGAGCTTTCCCTCAAGCTCGGCAAACATTGGCTCAAACTCGGATTCCTCCAGCACCTCGTTGCCCATGGCAGGACAGCCAAAAAGCACGCCATCGAAATCCGCCAGCTTGTCAGCATTAAATTCATCAGTCGTCAGCACCTCAGCCTCTGCGCCAGCACCCTTTGCTCCCTCTGCCATAGCCTGAGCCATAGCCTCCGTATTGCCTGTACCACTCCAAAAAACAACTGCCAGCTTCATAAAAAAATCGCTCCTTTGCTCCATGCCAAACAGCGCCAGCCGCTGCCTGTCTAAATAAAATAAGACTTATTCAGCGGGAGCCTTAGACTCCCAGCGAATTTAGTCGAATCAATACCAAGCCTTACGGGCGCTTATCTCCATCCTAAGAGAAGGCAGTCTTAGCACCCGTCAGCGTGGGATCAAAATTTTACAATATCATTTCTTTTCTGCACAGATTCTGCCAAGCACAAAACCTGATAGCTCCGTCCCAAAATGTACAGCCTAGGCGGCAGTCCGAATCATGGACTCTAGGCTCACGCCGTTTTTCAAGCCACGACAAGCCTTTTGAATACAGTCGTCGTAGCATTGAAAGAGCCGCAAGACTGCCTTTTCGTTGGCATACACCTTCCAAAAACCACTGTGACGGAATTTTTGCCCCCTGTACTTGATAAATCCTGCCACATCTCCGGGAGGGTAGCCAAGAAACAGCCCTATCTCGTGCGGAAATCCCTCGCCACTCTGCATACGCTGGCGGAGAAACGCCAAAAGCTCCTCCAGTGATGCACCCTGTGGATAACCACAGCCAGCCAAAATCTCTTGAGCAAACTGCCGCCTCAAAAGCCTGCCGAGCACTATGGGACGGTAGATCAAAAGCAAAACGTGCTGTTTTTGCTGCGACAGCTCCATGATTTTCAACCCCTTGCAGGCAAAGCACTGCCTGTAGCTCTGGAGAAACTCATCCAAATCCGCCATGCTTTTTCCTGGCAGTGCCACCATGCTGGCGGCCTTGAGTCCTGACAGCGTAGGCGCACAATGCTGTGCCAGCAGCAAATCAAAATTTTCCCTACCCATAGGCTCCTCCTTTTTGTAATTGATACTCATTATCAACTCTGTAATAATAATAGCATAGTTGAGAATATTTTTCAATTACTTTTTTATGCACATGTAAAATAAGACTTAGTACAAGCTTTATCCCTCTTACATTGTAAACGGAAAATACAACTGCTTAGCACTAGCCTTTTTACTTGTAATAAAATAACCCGCCTTTTCGGCGGGTGGAGAAGCTATAACTTATTATCTACAATGTATTTAGAAACGCTCTGAAAAATCATAAACGTTACTAACGGCGATTTGCAATCATGATAATATTTAGTGACTGTATCTATACCCAAAACATTCATATCGCCATACATAAGCACATATAATTCTTGTCTGTATTCTAATTTTTTAGGAGTCATTTTATACCTATATTGCAATACGCGCCTAGTAGCTATGCTTGGCGAGTATGGCTGACACAAATCTCTATCATAACTGGATAACATTGATTCATTCCTTGCCTGCTGACTAAGTATCTCCTCTACCATCACTGTGAAGATTACTTTTTCTTTCTCTCTTGATAAAATCTCTATACTGTTTGGTAAGAAATAAATATCAGTATATGTATCATCTTGCCCAACATACACAGGGTTTGCAAAACACGTAGTAGATGTTGCAAATAGCATGAAAATCAAACATACGATACATCGAATAAACTTCTTCATGTTATCTCTCCTTATACTACATACATATAATTAATGTTTGTGTATGTGCATTGGTAAATACATCATGCATAACCGTTACAGCCCAACTCAATTTTTTCACATATACTTCCGATGTATATAATTCATCAAAAGGATTTATATCAGCATTATTTTTCTTAAAATTAGAGAATACATAACGCATTTCATCATCGTTAAGCCCTATTGCTTGTAAGCATAACACTGTCGTTGCAAATGTGGCATTGCTATTTTCTTCATTTATGTTATTTCCATCTATAAGTATTCCAATTACATAACCAGCATCATTAATGCTAAGCATAACACTATTTGTCACACTTGGATTACTCCTAGGAAATTCAAAAAAATATGCTCCACCAAGAGGACCTATACGTAAAGAAGTAAACTCATTTCGCGAGAAGCCATTATTTACGCCAGCTTCAACAATTTTATTATATAATCTCTCTGCTCCCATACCGCCTATAGGCACTCCATATTGCTCAGCAAAACAAACATTAGCAACAAGGATAAATAAAAAGCATAGTGCAAATATTTTCTTTCTCATCTATTTTCATCTCCTAACGATGACTTGAAAATATAAATGTTGCCAAACTGCTGTTTGGCGGTGTAATCGTTGCTATATATATAACTTTTTTATTTACAGAAGAATAGACGGATACAACCCGAAAAGAAACATCTTCATAATCATATTGCCCATTGCGTGCTTTTAAATATGCAGTTGCTACTTCTGAATCCGTCAAAAAACATGTCTTAGCACAAAGATCTAATACTACATTTGCTGATGGCGGCGTAACTCCATTAACAAAGCTGTATTGAATGACAATGCTTTCTGTAAAACCATCAGCATTAGAAAATAAGGCAATATCTACAATATTGGATAGAGCATTATCAGGGTATCTAAAACTAAGCACTTGATTTCCTAATTCGTTTTTTGTAGTTGTAAATCTACTAAAAGCCTCTATCGGTATTCCTCTTTGCACACCTTTACCTACCATGCTGTGGTAAAAAAGTTCATTGCCCGTACTACATATTCCAGTATCTTTAGCCAAAACACATACTGGATATAAGACAATCATCAAACATGTAATAGCCATGCAAAATATTTTCTTCATATCCCCTCATCTCCTTTGTTCAATTATACCATATATGGATTACGATTAACAGAAAACATGTGTCACAGTATAAATTCCTTAACTTTTGCACCCCCATTTTTATAAGAGCTCTAGTTCTGTAAAAAGTAGAGTGAGAACATGGTAGCTAAACTTGATCGCCCTAATGATAATCCTAAGACTACACCTATTCATGTTAGGTTGGATAATGTGAGTTGTTTAGGGTCATAGTAAAGAAGGATTATTATAATTAACGATGCACAGATTTTTTAAACAAAGAGTTCGGTAAAATGAAAATTACATAAATGGTAATGAGCCGTGTTTTATCGAAAGTGAAGTTGCTGAGTTGTTGTGAACATAACTCGCCGTCAAAGCTTGACTGCGAGAAAACTTGTTATCTGCATTTGAAAAATTGCTAGAACTAAAGACCTTGATTCAAAACTTGAATATCCACACCTACTTTGCGACAATGGGCGCTTCAAACTGCGTCAATATCGAAGGGCATCTGCCAAAAGACAAAGAAAATATGCTTCGCCGAATAGACAAGGTAATCAAGTCCGTTGATGAAAAAGAATTGCGGCAATATCGTAAAAATCTGCGACATCTCTAATACGTTGAACTTTCCTTGTCCAGCATTTCCCCATGATTATCAAACAGACTGTTCTTTTACATTCTGCTAGTTTTGTGCTACAGTAAACACAGCGGAGGCTTGCTGTCTTACGGTCGGAATGCCGCTTTCCTTGCAGGGAGCTTGCGCCGAATATACGGGCAAGCCTCCTTTTTTCTCCTCTATGCCATTACCTAATCCTCTCTTATTTAGGAAAGAGATAAGCACCCGTAACGCACCGGGTTTATGCGACTAAATTAAGCGGAAATATAATGCTCCCTCTCATTTTACTGCCCAGCGCAGCTTAGTGGAATGTGCCCTTGAATTTTGGAAACATTCCTCACGGCTAGGCTTGATAACATCCTTGGCAATATCACTGTAGATGCCAGAGCGATAAAATGCCTGAAACGCCTTTTTCACAATCCTGTCCTCGCCGGAATGAAAGGTGAGTATCGCCGCCCTGCCGCCTGAGCGAAGCGCCTGCGGCAGCTTTTCCATAAATTCATACAGAACCTCGTATTCACGGTTTATGTCAATACGCAGTGCCTGAAACACTCTGGCGCTGCTTTTTTTGATAACCATTTTCCTGTCCTCGCCTGCTGGCAGCTTGACCTTGCCTAAAGCCTCGGCAATCTGCTCATAAAGAGCCTTGGTCGTCACAATCGGCTTTTTCTTTTTGTGAATGGCATGGTAAAGCTGTCTGGCAATCTCCTCTGCATATGGCTCATCGGCATTTTCCAGCAGCATGCCAGCCAAGGAATCCTTGTCAAGCTGCGCTAGACGCTCGGCAGCCGTGATGCCCGATTCTGCGTCCAAGCGCAAATCCAAAGGACCGTCAGCCTTGTAGGAAAAGCCTCGCTCAGGGTTGTCAATCTGCATGGAGGACACGCCCAAATCCGCCAAGATAAAGTCAAAGCCGCCCACCTCGGCAGACAGCTTGTCAATCTCGGCAAAATTCATCAGCCTTGGCGTCCAAATATCCTCCCCGTAGCCAGCCGCCCGCAGCCTCGCCTCGGTCTTGGCTTCCTCAATGGCATCCACATCGCCGCTGTAGAGATGTCCCATGCCCTGCAGCGTGTCAAGCATCGCCCTGGTATGTCCGCCATAGCCGAGCGTCCCGTCAAAGCCCTGCTCGCCCGGCTTAATGTCCAGCACCTCCAGTATCTCCTTGACCATGATCGGTATGTGCATGCCTGCCGGCGTATTGCCCTTGGCTATGACGTGCGACACCGCATCGCCGTATTTTTCGGGATTCAGCTCCTTGTATTTTTCGCTGAATTTGCGCGGATATTTGCCGCTGTAGCGGACACGCCTTTTGTGTACTTGGGTTGGCTGACCTTGAATTTTTTCTTCCATCGTAGCAATCTCCTAACTATCTTGTATGCTATCTCAAAAACTAGACACTAGCCTCTACATAAAAAGCTGTTGCATATTCTTTCCATAAAAAACAACACTCAGATAGCTGCCAATGGAACTATTCTTGCAGAATATGCAAAAAACCTCAGAGCCGTATTCCAGCCCTGAGGTTATCTTCATATGGTGCGATTGGCGCGATTCGAACGCGCGACCCCCTGCTTAGGAGGCAGATGCTCTATCCAGCTGAGCTACAACCGCAACAGGTATAGTATATCAAATAATGCTCATCTAAGCAATAGGCAAATCCTGAAATTCTTTTATTTCTCTTCCCCTTGCCTCTTGCTCCATTGTTCATGATATTTTTTCTTGTTTGCATACATCATGTTGTCCGCCTCGACATACACCTGATGTATGCTCTGACTCTCATCCGACATACAGGCATAGCCGATAGCCGCAGACAGCGACACGCCGTGAAGCTGCAGTCCATCCAGCTCTTCATGAAGCCTGCCTGCCAGCTCCTTTGCCCCGTCTCTATCCCGTCCGTTGCACATAATGCAAAATTCATCGCCGCCTACCCGAAAGGGAATATCCGCCTCGCCAATATTCGCCTCGATAGCCGCCGCTACCATGCCCAGCATCTCATCGCCAGCCTTGTGCCCATAGGTATCATTTACTTTTTTGAGATGATTGCAATCCAGCACCAATATCGACAATGGCAAAACCATATTGGTACCGCATTTCCATTTGGAGAGATAATTGCGATTGTACAGACCTGTCAATGCATCCTTCTGATAGTATTGCAAGGCCTTCTGCTCCAGCCTGACTCTCTCGGTGACATCAACAGCAATGCCGCTGATGCCGATAATATTGCCGTCATCCTGAACATCCCACGACTAAAGCCTGTGGGTTCTCAGCCAAGAATCCTAGCGGATTCAGATATGCTGGGCTATCCCCGTAGTTCCTACGGTTCTTTCATATGTTATGCTCCTGCTATGCAGAGTCCCTCATTTAGAATATTTATGGCTGCATTTACATCCCTGTCATGGACAGCC
>SAMEA104315434__coassemble_305_pt1 | contig 29321 bp, 23 predicted proteins | sample SAMEA104315434__metabat2_high_PE_033 | metagenome-assembled genome bin SAMEA104315434 (sample SAMEA104315434) | gut metagenome | biome: Monkey gut; feature: monkey-associated habitat; material: faeces | place: China | collected 2013 | reverse complement strand
TCGAGGGCTTAATTACGAAGTCCGAATGTCTGAGGTTTGTTTCTGTGAAGTTTTGTGTGTACATCCGATGTATGACACAGTAGTATATTTGGTGATGATGGCTGCATGGTTCCACCTGTTCCCATTCCGAACACAGCAGTTAAGCATGCAAACGCCGAAAGTACTTGGCTGGAGACGGCCCGGGAGGATAGGAAGTCGCCAGTTACATTCCTCGATAGCTCAGTCGGTAGAGCACCTGACTGTTAATCAGGCTGTCGCAGGTTCGAATCCTGCTCGAGGAGCCATTTTTACCCCTGGGGTAATTGGGGTATAGCCAAGTTGGTTAAGGCACGGGACTTTGACTCCCGCATCGTTGGTTCGAGTCCAGCTACCCCAGCCAAGACGGTTCACTAGCTCAGTTGGCAGAGCACCTGACTTTTAATCAGGGTGTCCCGGGTTCAAATCCCGGGTGAGCCACCACGAGTATCGTCTTGATGGAAGCAAATTACCACTTGATATGGCGCGTTGGTCAAGCGGTTAAGACACCGCCCTTTCACGGCGGCTTCACGGGTTCGAGTCCCGTACGCGTCACCATATTATGTCTCACTAGCTCAACTGGTAGAGCATCTGACTCTTAATCAGCAGGTTCGGAGTTCGAGTCTCCGGTGGGACACCATTTTTTTCGGGCGCTTAGCTCAGCTGGGAGAGCGTCTGCCTTACAAGCAGAATGTCAGCGGTTCGATCCCGTTAGCGCCCACCATATTATGGCCCGGTAGTTTAGTTGGTTAGAATGCCGCCCTGTCACGGCGGAGGTCAGGGGTTCAAGTCCCCTTCGGGTCGCCATTATGCCTCGGTAGCTCAGTTGGTAGAGCAGGGGACTGAAAATCCCCGTGTCAGTGGTTCGATTCCGCTCTGAGGCACCATTAATTCGCTGGTGTAGCTCAATTGGTAGAGCAGCTGACTTGTAATCAGCAGGTTGGGGGTTCAATTCCTCTCGCCAGCTCCATTGATCATCTGCGGGTGTAGCTCAATGGTAGAGCCCCAGCCTTCCAAGCTGGTCACGTGGGTTCGATTCCCATCACCCGCTCCATTAGTTGCTGCCGGGGTGGCGGAACTGGCAGACGCACGGGACTTAAAATCCCGCGGTTGGAAACAACCGTACCGGTTCGATTCCGGTCCTCGGCACCAAATAAAAACGCTTGACAACGTCTCATGGAGATGTTAAAATAAATAGGTAACATGCGGTCGTGGCGAAATTGGCAGACGCGCTAGCTTCAGGCGCTAGTGATAGCAATATCATGGAGGTTCAAGTCCTCTCGACCGCACCATTTTTATTTTAAAGGTTGATATTCCAATTTAATATGCGGTTGTGGCGGAATTGGCAGACGCGCTACTTTGAGGGGGTAGTGTTCACAAGACGTATGGGTTCAAGTCCCATCAACCGCACCAGAAATTATCCGGACGTTGCGTCCGGTTTTTTGTTGTTATTGCAAGAAAATGCTTGTGTGCGATGATTATGGCTATACAAAAAATCACCTTTCTGTTATATAGAGGCTGTTCGAGCCAATTGATAACGGAAAGGTGATTTTTATTTTTGGTGAATTGGAATTTTAGTGGTTGTTCCGCAGGGCTTCGGAGAGGCCTGGGATGCTGTTAATCTTGTCTGCCAGCTTGATGGAATCCTGAATGGCGGCAGGGGTCATTGTTTTCTGCTTGGTAAAGATACTGTTGCCGGCACTGATAGGTTCGGTGGTCGGACCGATGCCTGTGCCGCCGAAGCCGCCTAGGTAGCTGTTTTGGGGCGCATCTGCCGAGGCAGGTGCATCAGAGCCAGACTTTTTCTGAATATCTGCAAGCAGGCTTTCCAGGGTGCTGCCGGGATTTGCTGCCGACTGAGCGGTATTCAGTTTTGCCAGCTCCTCTGGCTTGCCGATCACTACCTCCAGCTCGTCGCCGTTCTTGATAGGGTCGGTAAAATTGGCTGGCTGCTTGTTGACTAAAATGGTGAAGCTGACACGGCTCTGGGCAGCAGGCGGCTGGAAGCCGACAGCAAGCAGGGCATCGCTTACGGTAGTGGTTGCACGCAGGGATTTCATAAATCTTATCTGGCTGCCATCCTCGATAAGGGTGTTGGTGCTGGCAGGATGTCCATTTACTTCGAGGCTTACCGTGGAAGAAGGAATCTTGTGCTCCTGTCCCTCATAGTAAATGACTAGGGATGCGTCAAGCTCGGATACGTTCAGGACATCGCCCAGCTTTGGCAGGTCAGGTGCGACATATTCGATGTAGTCCTGCTGATGTACATGGTCGGAGAGGCTAGCCTCGTTGTCGTTTAAGAGAATTTGAGGCGTGATAGTATACTGAGACTCCTTGTCGTTTACGGTATATTTTATCTTTTTGCCTAGAGGCGGGAAGCCTGCCGTATTTAAAACCTCGCCAAGCGTTCTAGTATCATGGCTGACGATCTCATCGCCATCGTGCAGAAGCTGTCTTGGCTGTGCAAGCTGCCCATTGATGGTGTATTGAGCGGCGATATTGGTTTCTTGTCCATTGATAAATACCGTATAGGACGGCGGAATATCCACGACATCTTCCAGCGTGATTTCAGGCACAGAGCCATTAGCACCGGCAACAACCTGCAGGTGGCTGCCGTCCTTTATCGGCGTGTCCAAAGTAGCAGGAGCGCCGTCAAGGGATAGCTTCGCCATGGTGCCCATGCTGCCGGGGATAAATTTGTTTTCGCCGTTGATTTTCAGCATCGCTCCCAGTCCCGGACGTCCGTTGAGCTTCTTGAGGATGATGCCGGCATTCAGCAGGGCATCAGAAACCGTCAAATCACGGAAGTTGAAGAGGCTGTACTCGGCGTCATTGACATAGACTCTGAGGAAGTGCAATGTATTCAGGGAAGCGATTTTGAGAATACCAAGCGGCGTTACTGCATCTGGCAGGCGCAGCTCGTCAGGAATATCTATAATGCCATCGATTTTCTCAGGATGCCTTACAGCCACCCTGCCGATAGGGAGCTTCATAATCTCTGCTACATAATCGCTGAGATGCGGTGTCAGAGAGCCGCCGCCTACGAGGATAATGGCCTGTGGCTGCTCGTTGCCGTTCAGCTCCAGGATTTGCGTGGCAATGGCCTCTGCCAGCCTGCGGATATTCGCTAGGACAGGCTTTAGCACCTCATTGGCAGATAAATCGTATTCCAGCCCCATAATATCGGCAAAATGGCACTGGACGCCGATGGCGGCATCTCTCTTTAGCTTTTCGGCGACATTGAAGTCCAAAAGGTACTGCTGGGAGATGGCATCCGTAATCTCGTCACCAGCAAGCGGCACCATGCCATAGGCAGTAACAGAGCCGTTTCTGGTGATTGCCACATCGGACGTGCCTGCGCCGATATCTACCAGCACAAGATTCAAATGGCGCATAGTAGGCGGTATCAGCACATTGATAGCGGCGATAGGCTCCAGGGTCAGGGCGTGCATATCCAGCTTGACGCTCTGCAGGGCAGAATGCATGGAATCAATGACCTGTCTTGGCAGGAAGGTAGCGATAACGGTAGCAGAAGCCACGCGTCCCCTCTGTCCGACCAAGGTCTTGAGCTGTGTGCCGTCCAAATCGTACTTTATGGTGCTGTAGCCGACGCAGTAGTAATTTGACAAATCGTCTACAGTGCCGGAAGTAGCAAGCTGCGCCTGAGCAGCCTGCACGCCGGCAAAATCAAGGCTTCTTTCCTGCTCGGTGCTGATGATGCCGCTAAACTCCATATCCGCAGTGGCAGTCATGGTGTAAAGGGCACGTCCGGCAGCCGCCACCGCAGCGCTTTTCAGAGGCCCTGTCTTTTTGACGAGGGCATTCTTTACCTTCTCGATGACGCTGGCTACCTGTGGTACGTCATGAATCTGCCCGTCCTCCATGGCCCTTGTCTTGTGCTCCATTCTTTCGGTAGCTATAATCTTCAAGCCGGCAGGCGTTTTGTCGGCAACTATGCCGATAACGCTGCGCGTGCCGATATCCAAGGCAAAAATCTTTTCGTACCTGGGCTTGGTCGTTTTGGCAGTAGTGGTTTTTTCCTTGGCAGCCTTGCCAGCCGTATTACGGCGAGTGTATTTTCTTTTAGGCTTGGAGTCTGCCTTTGCAGCCTCATCAGTCTGATTAGCTAATTCTGTTGTTTCCATAAAAAATCTCCTTACTTTTTCCCTTAAAAAAAGGTTAATGAGAGAATTTAGCGAATAATTATATTATATACAATTTTTGCAGTCATTAAAAGAAGAATTATGACAGTACAGGAGATTGACCATGGAAAACAACGAAGTAATCACTGGCACTGACTATAAGCGCATGATTATCGGCGCTTACAGTGAATTTATATTAGAATATGACCGTATCAACAAAGTGAAAAAAAGCGGCAAATTTTTTTACTGCGGCATGCCGGGCACAGATGTGCTTAGGACTATGGGGGCAGCCGTGCTGCCGCTGGCAGATTCTGCCAATGAAAGCATCGGTGGTCTGGCTCGCAGGGTGGCAGATGCCGCCGTACTAGGAGCAAGGGGCAATGCAGGCGTTATCCTGTCGCAGATTCTAAGGGGACTGGCAAAGGGCTTGGTAGGCAAGTTCAACGCAACCTCGCAGGAATTTGGCAAAGCGTTCCAATATGGCATCCTCTATGCGCAAAAGGCTGTGCCAGAGCAGAAGAACAGGCCCATTATCGTGGCATCGAAGATTATGGCAAAGGGGGCATATCATGCGGTAAAGTCAGGCCTGCCTATTATTGAGATTCTCAAGGCCGCTATCAAGGCTGGCGAGGAATCCTTTACAGAGAAGATAGATTCCGGGGAAATGATCATGCAGGTATTCCTCAATGGCTGCCTCAAGGGCATTATCGGAGAATTTGTATCGCCGACCCTGCCTTTTTCCAATACCTTTGGCGTAAACAGGCAGGAGTCGCTGATCAGTCCATATGATGACATGGTGCGTCCTTATTGCATCACCTTCATGGTAGCCAATCCCAAGCTCTCTGTTACCTTGATTGAAAAGGAGCTGCAGGAAATCGGCAATTTCGTAGTCGTGGAGAGGCGCTTCCGCAATATCTTCATCCATCTTCATTCAGAGCATCCCGGCAAGGTTTTGGAGCGTGCCGTAGGCTGGGGGCATATCGGCGAGATTCACATCAATATCATGGCAGAGCCGCACGCCATGGCGATGGTGCAGCAGAGCTTCCTTCTGCCGCTTGCCCTCATGACGGTTGCGCCGAATGAGGCGGCAGGTCAGAGATTGCAGGAGGCTGGGGCAACGGTTATCGTGGACGGCAGCGATCCCTCAGGGCCGTCTGTCGAGGAGATAGTCAATGCCGCGCATAGCGATATTGCCAACAAATACATTATTTTGACGGATACGGAGCACATAAGGCTGGTGGTACATCAGGCAAGACGGATTCTAGGCGAGAGGGTGGAGGTAGTCATTGCTGACGGCGAGGACGAGCAGATACAGGCGGTGCGCGCCTTTTTCCCAGAGGATGACATCATGTCCAATGTCGCTAGGATGAAGCATGCCATACTGTTGACGAGTCAGGAATAATAGGCTATGATAATGAGCGTGTGTCAGGCATGAGGGAAAATCTGTGATAAAATAAAAAAGCCATGAGCCTGCGTGCTCATGGCTGTATAAAAAATAAAAAATACAAAAGAAAAACGGGAGGCCACGAAGACCTCCCGCTATAAGTGGGTTCCGAAATGTCGTCGACCAAAAGGTCTAACCTGCGGTTGCAGGTGGGTGCCCTTAGCTACTGCTTTTGTTATTCGCTCGGAGACGATCCAACAGCCACGGTGCGAAATCGGGCTCCCTTATAAAAGGAGTAGGCCAGACGATAAAAGGAATAACGCGCATCTCAGAGTTTCCCTCTCTGCCTTGTATACTAGCACAATAAAAATTTAATAACAAGTCTTGACAAACAATATTATATGATTTTTTTTAGGAGGAAATTGGAGTTTATGGCAAAAGAGCGATTCATGCGGGCAATTTTGGTAGAACCAGGCAAAGATCCATCCATTATCAGGCTGCCAGCCGGTCATGGCAGGCATGAGGAGGCTATCCGCGATGTCTTGGAGGGAAACTACGGCGCGGTGGAGTTTTTTGAGATTCAGCCGGGGATTTCCCTGTTTATCTTGGTCAATGATTTGGCTGCCGTATTGGGGATGAAGCCGAATCGCAGGTTTCCTGCTCCTGATGATAAGGAGATTATCTATGGCAAGGCAATATTTATCGCTGCCTACAACGGCGCTGATGAGTCCAAGGAAGGGACTTTGGATATGTCCGAGGAAACCTGCCTGATGTTCATAGAGCAGATTAAGCTCCATTTTGCGCCATGCAAGGGTGATGAAGAGCCAGCGCCGGAGGATACGCTCTACTATGATGAGGACGAAAACGGAGAGAGAAAGCCATACCGCTGGGTGGAGTGCATGGCTGTGCCGGAAAACCTGCCAGAGCCTTTGCGGGCTGGCAGAGTCAGGTTTTACCGCACGGAAACAAGGGAGATTATGGAAATAGGCGGACGCTATTTCAAAAAACTGCCTGTGTACACGCCGGGCAGCTCGTTGAATTGAGATTTGCCGTCTGCCAAGGGGAGTAGATGCCGCGGCATTTACTTTGAAAGTATGGCTACCGCAATCCCATTGGCTTTAGACGGTTGGTTAAGGTAGCCAAATTTAAATGATAATGTTATAATGTAAAAATAATGCATAGGGCAGGGATTGTCCAAATTAATGCCTGTGGAGATAGTAGGTTGCGAGGTTGATGAAGCAGGAAGCCTGTTGGCTTTAGACAATGGGTAGTTCACTGACATAGAGGTTATGATAATAGTGGTATTTTCGACGAAGTAAAAGGAGAAGTTTTTATATGAGTGACAAGGTATATAGTGTAGCTGTGAGCTGTCGGGATGCTATCGGCTGGGTGGAGTATGACGCGGAGAATAAGACGGTCAAGGTTTGCCTTGATGATGCCAAGGCTGTAGAGGACGCGGAGAAGTTCCTGACGACTGAGCACGAGATTCGTGTGCCGCATAAGACGCTGCGTGATTTTTCACCGGTTACGGTAAATCCTCTGGCTGATGTGGAGAGCTTCAAGCTGGCACTGACGAGATTGTGGGAGAATACCGAGGTACACGTGGACTGGAGCCGTCCTGTGGACTACGTCAAGGCACATCCGCATTACTGATGGGGAGGCTGTCTGTATGGATTTGTTGGAACAGCGTATCTTGGAAGAGGGAATTGTCCTGCCGGGCGATGTGCTGAAGGTGGATTCTTTTTTGAATCATCAGATTGACCCGAAGCTGTCGATGGCGATGGGCGAGGAGTTTGCGGATTTATTCAGAGATGTGAAGATTGACAGGGTGCTGACGGTGGAGGCATCCGGCATCGCAATAGCTTTGGCGACAGCGCTCCAAATCGGCGTGCCGATGGTATTTGCCCGCAAAAAGGCTTCGGTTCTCATGAGCGAGCCTGTCTATACGGAGAAGGTATATTCCTATACCAAGAAGGAGTCCTCGAATATCACTGTGCTGCAAAAGTTCCTGCCAGCAGGGGAAAATGTGCTGATTGTTGATGATTTTCTTGCCAATGGCGAAGCTGCCATGGGGTTGGCGCGCTTGGTAGAAAAAGCAGGTTCTACGGTTGCCGGCATCGGCATTGCCATTGAAAAGGCGTTTCAGGCCGGGCATCAGAAAATTTTGGACGCAGGCTATCGGCTAGAGGCGCTTGCCAGCATCGCAGCCTTGCGAGATGGCAAGGTAGAGTTCGTAGAGGACGATGAAGCTTTTATATAATGCCAATTAGAACAGCAAAGAGAGTGTGCCTGTGAAAACTCGCTTCTAACTGAGCTTCGGTAAGGGGCTTGGGGTGCTATCTTTTTCCGTTTTGTTAGCGTCAGATTGAAATTTCTTTTCTTTTCTCTACGTTCAGCCTGCGCTCATGACTGACTTTTGCTCTGTCCGGCTTAATGACCCTGACTGATTGTGTGTGCTACTGCACGAATTACCGCATGCTAAAGACACGCTCCATCTGTCATCGAGACCACAGCGAAAAGAGTACAAACGGGGTCACTTTTGCTGCGCAAAAGCAGGAAGCCTTCCAACGCAAAAGTGTCATGAGCTTCGGCTGCTTGCGAATCATAGTGCTTTATCGATATGCCTAAAAATCACTGTAAATACGTCAGTGGCAGGCAGTAACCTGTAGGTGACTGCTATACTGCCAGTAAATAAATTTTTATCTGATGATATTACTCGAGAGAAAACTCGATGAATACACAGCTTAAAGGCATGGCATGTACCCTTCACAGGCATGTATATGAGCCTCGCTTCTTAGCGAGTTTAAGCCATGAAAAGTTTTACATTGTGGAACTTTTCATGAGATTAAAGAGCTTAGCAGCGTGAGGCTCATATCCATAGTGCGAACGTGCCTGGAAGGGTATATGCCATGGCTACAGAATGTGTGTATACAGGCATACACTGACGAAGTAACATTTTAATTTAATAGTGGTTTTGACAAGATACCTATGAGTATGCTGGCTCATAGGTATTTTTTGTGCTGTTGTGGAAGGGGAAAGATAAGCTATGTATTTTTATGATTTCTCAATATGCATATATTGCTCATTTTTTATAGGAGTAGTAGAATAAAAGTTATAGTTTCTATGAAATATTATATATATCTATACTTGGGGGAAGTTCAATGGAAATAAAGGATATGCAGGCATTTTATGCAATTGTCGAAGAAGGAAATATCAGCCATGCCGCCATAAGGCTCAGCATCGCCCAGCCGGCGCTCAGCCGCCAGATGAAGAAGCTGGAAAATTCTTTGGGCGTACAGCTTTTTGAGCGAGGCAGCCGCCGCATCCGCCTCACTGATGCCGGTATGCTGCTGTATTCGCGCGTAAAGCATATTTTGGGCATGGTAGACGGTACCTTGAGGGAGATTACGGACATTGGCTCAGGCGTTGCCGGCACTATCAAGCTAGGCACTGTGACCAGCTCCGGCGCTATGCTGATACCTCAGCTTGTGGCGGATTTTCACCGCATGTATCCCATGGTAAACTTCAATGTCTGGGAAAGTGACGGAGCGAGGATTTTGGAGCTTTTAGACAGCCATATTGTCGAGCTGGCGATTACCCGCACGCAGGTGGACAGCGCTACTTATGAATCCATCGTCCTGCCTGATGAGCCATTGGTGCTGGCTATGCACAAGGACCTTTGCTGCTGCGGCGAGGACAAGGAATTTGTGCACCTGCATGAGCTGGCAGGCAAGCCTTTATTAGTGCCTTTGAGGTGGCACAGCAGCTTCTTGGAGCAGTGCCAAAAGCATAAATTCGACCCGAATATCCTCAGCGTCAGTGACAGCCAGATACAGAATATCCTGTGGACGCAGATGGGCATCGGCATTTCGCTTGTGCCTATGTCTGCCCGCAGCATGGTAAATTCGGACAAGGTGATTTTTAAAAGGATTGTGGAGGCAGAGATTCATACGCATACGGTTGTGGCATGGCTGAAAAACCGCACTCTTTCTAGTAGCTGCGTGCATTTTCTGGATTTGTTCCGCAAAAAATATGTGAGAAAGTGATGGACGGACAGGCGATGGAGAATTGTAGAATGAACTGCAGGGTACTGATTGTGGAGGATGAGCGGCGCATTGCTAGATTTTTGCAGATGGAGCTGGAGCACGAGGGCATGGAGGCGTTTATCGAGGGCAATGGACGCCGTGCCTATGAGAGGATTATTCAGGAGAGCTATGACATCGTTCTCCTGGATGTGATGCTCCCAGATATGGATGGCTTTACCATCTGCCGCAAGGTCAGGGAGCTGAGCCAGGTGCCTATCATCATGGTGACTGCCAAGGACGATATTGAGGACAAGGTACAGGGACTAGATATCGGGGCGGATGATTATATTACCAAGCCATTTGCTACGCCAGAGCTGCTCGCCAGGATGCGCGTGGTGCTGCGCCGCCGTGAAATCGGTGACAGGGAAAAAGAGCTGTCAGAGGAGGTACTGTCCATAAAGAATCTGGCGATGTACCCAGCCAGGCATGAGGTCATGGTTGATTCTACGCCGGTAGAGCTGACCAAGAAGGAATATGATTTGCTGGAATACCTTTTGCGCAATAAGCGCAGCGTCATGACCAGGGATCAGATTCTTTCTAATGTGTGGGGCTACGACTACATGGGAGATACCAACGTGGTAGATGTGTATATCCGCTATCTGCGCCAAAAGATAGATGATAGGTTTCAGGAGAAATATATCTATACCATGCGGGGAGTAGGCTATGTTATCAAGGATTAGGGATCTTAGAATCTCCGTCAAGCTCAGCCTCGTCTACGGCATTATGATGGCGGTGCTGATTTTTGTTACGAGCGCCTGTACGGCTATAGGGCTTTACTATGCCCAATATCATCAGGTGGAGGGAGAGCTTTCTTTTTCGATACGCTATGTGCTCCAGCAGCTCAAAAACAATTATGACAGCGTGGAGGAAGATGTCAGCGATACCCTTCCCATGCCGCCGCCAAGGGAAGGGCATGATGAGGACAAGAAAAAGCGCATGGGCGTGAAGCATGACGTAGTGCAGAATCCGCAGGGATTTATGGGACTCAAGCCGTCAGTACGCTACGGACGCAGGCAGGAAAATACCACGTCTGATGAGCTGGACTTGATGCCGGGCGTGTTTTTGAAGATAACAGATGCAGAGGGGACAGTCCTCTATGACAGCGATGTGCATGCGCCTGCCTTGCAGGTTTTGACAAGCCATATCGAGGAGTATCCGCCCGTCTGGGCAAATGAGAATTTTCAGGTTATCGAATCCGAAAATTTTATTATCTACTACAAGGTCGTGCCCGTGGTCATCAACGGCAATGACTACAAGCTGCATTTTTTCAAAACCATTACGGCAGAAAACCGCCTCTTGTCCTTGATTCAAAAAATGCTGCTGGCAGAGATTGTCATCAGTATTTTCCTAGCGCTTTTGCTGGGGTATTTCGTCAGCCGCCGCCTGTTGAATCCGGTGCGGGATATTATTGATACAGCCAAGTCCATAGAAATCAGCGATTTGAGCCGCAGAATACCCGTGTCGCCTGCCAAGGACGAGCTTTCGGAGCTGGCAGAGACCTTCAACCGCATGCTCGACAGAATCCAAAAGGGCTTTCGCCAGCAGCAGAGGTTTGTGTCGGATGCCTCGCATGAACTGAGAACGCCTGTAACGGTTATCAAGGGGTATTCGGATATGCTGGCTCGCTGGGGCAGCGAGGACAAGGATGCCTTGCAGGAGGGCGTGGAGGCAATCCGCTCCGAGGCGGTTGATATGCAGGAGCTGATAGAAAAGCTCCTGTTTTTGGCGAGGGCAGACCAAAAAAGGCAGATTATGCATAAAGAGCCTTTGGAGATGGCGCCGCTCTTGGACGATGTCTTTAGAAAGCTGGAGCTTACCGACAAGGAGCATGTACACGAGCTGGTTTGCAATGAACCGGCAGTAGTCATGGCGGACAAGGTGGCGATGAAGCAGCTTCTGCGTATTTTTTTGGAAAATGCGGTAAAATACACTCCGTCGGGCGGCAGGATTTCGCTGTCAGCCAGGCTGGCAAGGGACGAAGCCACAAAAAAAGAACCTGCCGCAGAGGGACAGGTTCTAAGGATTGTGATTGCTGATACGGGCATTGGCATACCTAGTGAGGCGCAGGATAAAATCTTTGACAGGTTTTATCGGGTGGATAGCGCGCGCACCCGTCAGGATGGAAGCGTGGGCGGCACAGGGCTGGGGCTTTCCATTGCCCGCTGGATAGCCAATGAGCATGATATGTCTATCAAGGTCAGGAGCGAGGAAGGCAGGGGCACGAGCTTTATTCTTTCGATGCCTGTCATAAGCGGCACTTAATTTTTCTGAATCCCCTTGCCTGGACCGTCATTGGCAACTGCCACCTGAGCCTCGGCGAATGTCTTCATGTCGTTGAGCACGTGCAGGCAGGCGCTTACCAGCCGTATGCCTGCCAAAGCTGCCAACCCAGGCGCAGTTATCTCGGTCTGATAAAGCTGCGGCTGTATAGGCAGGAGGAAGTCCTCAAGGTCTGGCAGCATCTTTACGGCGTATCTGGCTACCGCCAAGGTGGCAGCATCGTCCAAGATAATCATGCTGCTGTTGTGGGCGGCAGCGACCATGGCTCCGAGCACAGCCGATACTAGAAGCTGCTGCTGCTTGTTGAGGTGGTTCAGGAAGTCTGTCGTGCTGTAGCGCAATTGATTATCTGGAGTAACGAGGATTTGGGCGATTTTTTGAATTTCCTCTTGTTTGGCATCAATAAGTCCAACGCCTAGGATGGCATTGTGGAGAGCCAGCTCCTCGCCCTGCTGGCGTCCAAACTCAAAGGCGTCCATCTGGGTGTGGTTCAGCGTGATATGTCCTGCGTGTACCTTGGTATCGGCTGCCATGGCGAATGTTTCGATGAGGGTTATCTCATCAAGGCTGAACGCCTGCATGGATTCGTCATCGACCTCCTCGCAGGATATGCTTTCCTGAAACATCTCCACAGGGTCATTGCTCTTTACCTTGTCTAGTCCGAGCAGGAGAAGGGATTTTGGCATATCCACCTGCGGCAGGGCATCGCCTATGATGCCGCTGAGCTGCAGGACGATTTTTTCCATGTTGCCGAGGCAGTAGATCGGCTTGGCGAGATTGTCAAGCCGCTTTTGACACGCTTCCATGGCTTCCTTGTCCAAAGGCGGCATGGTGTTGGTATAGAAATCAAAGGTCTTGTCCGTCAATTGGACGGATTTTGCCTTGATGATGATATTGTGCACCATATCAAAAAAGTCATATTTGTCTTTGCTCGGCTTGGTTAGATTTACGTAGCATGCCAGAGCATTGATTAGCAAGTCTGCTGTCAGGGAGGAGCCAATGGCTTCTCCTAATTTTATGTCCAGCTTCATGATGGGCTGCAGACCTAGCTTTTTGAGGGCGTAAGAGTGTCCTGACTCGCCGCCTATATGGGAAGCCATGATGTAGTTTTGAGCCAAAGGGCAGATGCTTGTGGCAATCAGGGCGGCTGCTGCCGTGTTGAAGCCGTCAAGGATGACAAGGCAGCGGCAGTAGGCTGCGCCGATAATCAGGCCGGCAATAGCGCCAAGCTCATAGCCGCCCACCTTGGCAAGTACGTCCAAGCCATCATTTGGATTTGGCTGGTTTACTTCGAGCATCCTTTTGACCACGGCAATCTTGGTTTTCAGGCGCTGGTCTGAGATATTGGTGCCACGGCCGGTCGCTTTTTCTGGCGGTATCTGGCAGAGCACCGAGGCGATAGCCGCACTGGCGGTCGTATTGGAAATGCCCATTTCGCCCGGCAGGAGGATGGTATGCCCCTGCCTGCGCAGCTCCATGGCCTGATCGATGCCGTAGAGCAGGGAATAGAGAGCCTCCTTCTTGGTCATGGCAGATTCCCTGGCGGCATTTCTCGTACCCATGCGGATTTTTACATGGTCGATGTCAGGCAGATTGTCCGTATTGCCGTTGATGCCGAGGTCTGCTACCTTGATTTTGCCGTGGACGAAATTGCTGAAGGCATTGGCGGCAGCTCCCTTGGAGATAACGTAATTCGTAGCCATGTGCAGGGTGGTTTCCGGCGGATAAGCACTGACGTTTTCAGCAGATACGCCGTGGTCGCTGCAAAAAATAAAATTTACAGGCGGCATGAGCTTTTGGGGCATGCCGGCAATGGCAAGGTACTGCATGACCATGTGGTGCAGCCGTCCGAGGCTCTGTTGTGGCGGAAGCAGTTTTTCTGCTTTGACAGCTAAATCGCCTAGCGGCTGGTAATCGACAGGCTCGATGCTGCTTACGGTCTGGCGGATGATATTTTCCAATTCTTCTACGCTGTGTTGTTCTTTCAGAAGTTCTTTAAATCTTTCCATAATGTCCTCAATATCCTCGTTTAATCAATGTTCTGCACTTAGGAGGCTTGTTGCGCCTGCTTTAGGCTAAGCCCGATACGTCCTCTTTTTTCGTCAACGCTGATGACCATCACCTTGAGGATGTCGCCTACGGCTACCACGTCGGCAGGATGCCTCACCCTGTGGCTGCTCAGCTCGGAAATGTGAATGAGTCCGGCGGTCTTGATGCCGATGTCCACAAAGACGCCGAAATCCGTGATATTGCGCACCGTGCCCTGCATGATTGTGCCCGGCTGAATGTCGGATAGCTTGACGACCGCCTTGCGGGTAAGGGGAGCAGGCAGATCTGCGCGCGGGTCTCTGCCGGGACTTACCAAGGCTTTGAGAATGTCCCTCAGGGTCGGCTCGCCGCAGTCAAGCTCATGGGCGAGCTTGGCAGCACTGGCTGCCTCGATGTCGGACTTTAGCAGGGCAAGCTGATTTTTGTCTGTAAGGCTGCCTGTGTCCATGCCGAAATGAGCTAGGAGCTTTTGAGCCAGCTCATAGGACTCAGGGTGCACAGGCGTGTTGTCGAGGGGATTGATGCTGTCCTTGATACGCAGAAAGCCTGCACACTGGGTAAAGGCTGCCTTGCCGAGGCGGGATACCTTGAGAAGCTCCTTGCGGCTGTGGAAGCTGCCGTTCTCATTGCGGTAGGCAACGATGTTTTTGGCTGTGGAAGCGTTGATGCCGGCAACATGCTTGAGAAGTTCCGGAGATGCCGTGTTCAGCTCGACGCCAACGTGGTTTACGGCATCCTCTATGGTATGGTCAAGAGTTTCAGAAAGCTGTTTTTGATTGACGTCATGCTGATACTGCCCTACGCCTATGGATTTGGGGTCTATCTTTACCAGCTCTGCCAAGGGGTCCTGTACGCGTCTGGCAATGGAAACAGCGCCCCTGATGGTCACATCGTACTCTGGCAGTTCTTCCTTGGCAAGCGCAGAGGCGGAGTACACGGACGCACCAGCCTCGTTGGTGATGATGTAGTGGACATCGAGCTTGTTGTCCTTGATGAGCTTAGCAGTAAATTCCTCAGTTTCCAAGGAAGCCGTGCCGTTGCCAATGGAAATGAGATTTACGCCGCAGCGCTTTATTATATCCAGCATGGTGCGTGCAGACTGGGCGGCTTTTTGTTCGCCGTGGGTGATGTAGAGCACGCCATGGCAAAGCACCTGTCCCGTAGGACTGACTACTGCCATTTTGCAGCCGGTGCGATAACCTGGGTCAAGCCCCATGACGGTATAGCCGGCCAAAGGCGGCTGTAGCAATAGCTGCCTGAGATTTGTGCCAAAAATGTGAATCGCCTGCGCTTCTGCCATTTCGGTCATTTGGCTGCGGATTTCTCGCTCCATGGAAGGATAGAGAAGCCTTTTCCAGCTATCGGCAATCGCCAGCTTCAGCTCCGGCTCATAGATAGAGGAACGATGGATATACTCCTTTTGAATGAGGCGGAGGATTTTCTCCTCGTCAAGCTGCAGGGAAGCCTTGAGACAGCCCAGCTTTTCGCCTCGGTTGATAGCCAAAATCCGGTGTGACGGCATAGTCTTGACAGCTTCCTGATATTCCTTGTACATGAGAAATCTCTGTCCAGCCTCGGTTTCTGCCTTGTCCTCCGGCATGACGGTGGCGAGCTGGGCGTGCTCATGCATGAATTTGCGGAGCTTTTGGCGCAGGGTGGCATTTTCGGCGATGATTTCAGCGATGATGTCCCGTGCTCCTTCCATGGCTTCCTGCCATGTATTCACTTCCTGCTCTGGGCTTACGTAACTTTCTGCCTCGTCCTGAAGGCTGCCAATATTTTTTCCCTGCAATAAAATGGTATTGGCCAAAGGCTCAAGTCCGCGCTCTCTGGCTTTTTGCGCCTTGGTGCGCTTTTTCTGCTTGAAAGGCAGATAGATGTCCTCAAGCTCCTGCAGCTTGGATGTATTCTCTATGGCTTGGCGCAGCTCTTCGGTCAGCTTGCCCTGCTCGGCAATTTTGTTGATGATTTCTTCCTGCCTTTTGACGAAATTCCTCAAATAAGCCAGCCTTTCCTCCAGCTTGCGTAGCTGTTCATCCTCTAGCTCGCCAGTGGCCTCCTTGCGGTACCTGGCAATAAATGGCACGGTGTTGCCGTCATCTAGCAGCCCGATAGCGGCTTTTGCCTGCTCTGGGCGGATATTTAGCTCTTTGGCGAGAGCCTGCGGTATATTTTCTAATAGCATAAAAAACTCCTCTAAAAAATTATGTTAGAACTCATTATAGCATAGTAGAAAGGAATTGACATAATTTAGTCTATAAAGTAAAATAAACTTGTTAGTAATTTCTTTGAATAAAGAATTATTATTTATTAGAACGGAGGAAATACCATGTTAGGAACAGAAGCTGTAACCAATATTTTACGGGAAAAGGGCTTCAAGGCGACACCGCAGAGATTGGCAGTATATGATGCCCTGTCGAGCACCAAGAGCCACCCGAATGCAGAAATGCTTTACAATATGCTTCAGCCGAGCTACCCCACCATGAGTTTGGCGACAGTGTACAAGACTATGGATATATTTGCCGAGCTGGGATTAATTCAGGTTTTGAATGTAGGCGAGGACAGCTATCGCTATGATGCCGAAACAGCCAGCCATCCACATATCCGCTGTATCGAGTGCAACAGGGTGGATGATATTTTTGATTTTCAGGCTGAAGGCCTGATGAGCGAGGTGGGCGCTCAGACCGGCTATCAGCTTACGGGTCGCCAGCTTTATTTCTTTGGGCGCTGTCCTGAGTGTCAGAAAAAGGCAGTCCGGCAGCGTCATTGACCAAGGAGTAAATTAACACGCTTAAAGATACTAGGGCGCAAGGCGGGCGCACGCAGGCGAGCCATGCATAAAAAATAGACCCTGCAGGGCGGCTTCCCGTGCAGATAAACCGCCTTACAGGGCTTTGCTTTTTTGGGCAAAAAAATACCCTCAGGAAAAGTGCTGAGGGCTGAAAGGGATTGACTATAGGGGATGTACTATAGGGAATACATCACCTGCACTGCAAGGTCGAGAAATGGCGTTGGAAAAAAACAACCTTGCAGATGGTAAGCTACATGAAATCTGTAAACTTATCTTGCCATTATGTTAGCACAATAGATTATACAAGTCAACAAAAAGTTGTATACTTTTTTTAATTTAATTTCTAAGGTTAGATTTACTCGTCTACTAAAATATCTAATTTGCAAGCATATAACTGTAGCGTTCAATATTAATTTCAATTAAGTGAAAAATAAGACAACTGGAATTTATATAACGTATTGTTGAACAAAATTTCAAGAAAGAGAAAAGTTGAGCGAATTTTTGACTTTACAGGCATTTTACATTATTCTTGATTATATTATGGAACATGGAGTGATGATAAATCATGCAGGTTGCTGTACTAGCCAGTGGCAGTAAGGGAAATTCTGTTTTTGTGGAAATGGATGGCATCAGACTGCTCATAGATGCTGGCATAAGTGCCAGGCGCATCAAGCAGGAGCTGGCGGCATTGGGAGAGAATGTCGAGGATTTGTCCGGTATCTTTATCACGCATGAGCATGGCGACCATATCAAGGGACTGCCGATGCTGGTAAAAAAATACGGCGTGCAGATATACTCCAGGCCTGCCACCTTCAAGGCGATGAGTTTTTATGATGAGCTTCCAACAGAATGCCTCAATCCGATTATTGACAGAATCAGGCTGGGCAGGGTAGTAGTCAGAGCCTTTGATATACCGCATGATGCGGCAGCTCCTGTGGGCTACGTGGTGCAGGGCACGAGCCGCTGCGTCGTGGCAACTGATATGGGCGATGTCGACGCCAAGACACAGAATATGCTGGAGGGAGCACAGGTTCTCGTGCTGGAAGCCAATCACGATGAGGAAATGCTCAGGCAGGGAAGCTATCCCTACAGCTTAAAGCAGCGTATCCTAGGTCCTTTAGGGCATCTTTCCAATATGAGGGCGGCACAGGTGGTAGCTGGCTTGAAACGAAAGCCAAAAAAATTGTTTTTGGCACATCTTAGTGAAGCAAACAATCGTCCGGAGCTGGCTATGAATACGGTAGCCTCGGTTTTGGACAGCTATGGCATTGATAATATGGAATTGTATATGACGGCTCAGACTCACAGCGTCAGCGTTGAGCTTTGAAGAGCCAAAAGGAGGAGAAATCAGATGATGTATCGCAATAGTAGGATGGCAAAAAAATGTTTTACCGGCGTGGCTGGAGTGCTGATGGCGGTTACGGTGCTCTTGGGCGGCTGCAGCAATACCCAGGCTGGCTCGGCTGTTCAGGACAAGCCGGCAGCTCAGGCGCAGGAGGCTTCGGATGCGAGAAATACGCCCGTAGTCAGGGCAGCCAAGGCGGTAGGCCCTGCCGTAGTCGGCATTACCAACAAGGCCGTGGCTAGGGACTGGTTCAACAATCCGGTGCAGGTCGAGGGTGCAGGCTCAGGCGTTATTTTCCGCAAGGATGGCTATATCGTTACCAACAACCATGTCATCAGCGGCGCTAAGGAAATCATTGTATCGCTTGCCGATGGACGCTCGCTGCCTGGCAAGCTGGTAGGTGCTGACGAGCTTACGGATCTGGCTGTGGTCAAGGTGGATGCTGATGACCTGCCGACAGCCGAGCTGGGCGATTCTGATGATATTATGGTGGGCGAGCCTGCCATTGCCATAGGCAATCCTATGGGTTTGGAATTTCAGGGCAGCGTGACCAGCGGCGTTATCAGTGCGCTGAATCGCTCCCTTGAGATAAATGACAGCGTTCTAAAGGTGTTGCAGACGGATGCGGCTATAAATCCTGGCAACTCCGGCGGTGCGCTGGTCAATGCTGATGGCAAGGTTATCGGCATCAATTCTGCCAAGATTGCCCGTAGCGATATAGAGGGCATGGGCTTTGCCATTCCAATCAATACAGTCAAGGACATAGTGAACGACTTGATGACCTCGGGCAAGGTTACGCGTCCATATCTGGGAGTAGGCATCTTTGATAAGGAGACCGCTGCACGCTATGGTTATATCCTGAATGTGGACAAGGGTGTTTATATTGAGAATATAACTGTCAATGGCCCGGCGTACAAGGCAGGCTTGCGCCGCGGCGATATTATCCTTTCCATCGGCGACAAGGAAACCAACAAGGTCAGCGATGTGCGCAATACCATTCTTGATAGCAAGGTAGGCGATACCGTCAAGGTGAAGTATGAGCGTGACGGCAGCGTATCTACGGTAGATGTAGCTTTGGAGGCTGCTTCATGAGGATAACCATTGTGACAGCCGGCAAAATCAAGGAAAAGTATCTTACGGCGGGTATCAATGAATTTCTCAAGAGGCTGGGTCCCTTTGCCACGGTTAAAATCGTGGAAATCAATGAGGAACGGATGAAGGATAATCCCTCAGAGGCGGAAAAGCAGCAGGTATTGCAGCAGGAAGGGCAGAGACTTTTGCGGCAAGTGCCAGAGGGAAGCTATCTTTTCGTGCTGGATGTGTATGGCAGGCAGCTTTCCTCTGAGGAGCTGGCAGAGAGGCTTGACAATCTGGCGCTGCAAGGCAAGAGCAATATTACCTTCCTTATCGGCGGAGCTTTCGGCTTGTCCGAGGAGGTAAGGCGCGCGGCGGATTTTCGTCTGAGCTTTTCGCCGATGACCTTTACCCATCAGATGATACGGCTTTTGCTGGTGGAGCAGATATATCGCTGTTTCAAGATAAACCGCGGTGAGAAATACCACTGGTAGATAGAGGACCTCTACGGATAAATTGTCTGTAGAGGTCTTTTGCGTGTAAAAAATATCAGCCAATGACAAAATCCGTGTCGCTTGGCTGACTTTGATGTATTATTCGATTTCGATGGTCGGCCTGTCGATGACGGTGGACAGGACGACGATGGTTTCGGTACGGGCAATGCCTTCCTGATTCTTGATTCTAGTCATTAGCTTTTCCAGAGTCTTGGTGTTCTTGGTGATAATCTTCAAGGCGTAATCATAATCGCCAGTAATATAAAAACATTCCTTTACATCAGGCTCGCTGGCAATAAATTCCTCGAAATGATCGCCGTGAATAGGGGCTTCAAAGCTGATGTAGAGTATGCACATAAGCTGCTTGTCTACCAATTCAGGGTCTAAAATCGCCGTATATTGCTGAATCACGCCGTTGTTTTCCAGCTTTTTCAATCTTTCGCTAATAGCCGGCATGGACAGGGAAATCTCCTGGCTGAGTACGGAGACCGTCACGCGCGAGTTCTCCTGCAGCCTTTTCAAAATCTTTCTATCTGTAGCATCCATGCTGCAATCACCACCATTCTTATCGTATTCTAACAGCAGATTTGCCATATTCATTACACACTTTATATTAACATATCTTTTGCCTGCCTTCAACTGCCTGCATGCCTATGGAGCACGAGTAAATTCAGCGTGCGTGCCTTTGCAGGCATATCGCCATGGCTCAGGCAGGGGGCTTTGCGCCACATTTGGTAAAAAATTTTTGCTTTTGTCATGAGATAGTGTAAAATAAAGGAATAGATGTATTTTGAGGAAAATTATGGAGTGTTGTGCAGGTGAAAGAACAACGAAACAAAATGCAGACTAATCTAGGCTGGCTTTTGGTCGGTGCTTGGGCGCTCATGCTCTTGCTTATCGTGCGCGTGGCATGGCTGCAGCTCGTGGATGGCGATGAGCTAAGGGAGAGAGCCGTGGTCATGGCAGAGGAAAACAGGTCGCGCCAATCGCCAAGGGGAAAGATACTTGACCGCAACGGGCGCGAGCTTGCCATCAGCCGCATGGCAAAATCCCTGGTCATCAATCCGAGCCTTGTCAAGGCAGAGGATAGGGATGACATCGTAGCGAGCCTATCCGATATTCTCAAGAAAAAGCCGGAGGAAATCCAGCAGGATATAGACACGGGCGGCGTGTTCGTCTATGTCAAAAGGCGTTTGGAAATCGATGAGGAAAATGCCATCAAGGAGCTGAAGGAAGCCAAGGAATATCAATGCCTCGAGCTCCATGACGAGGTAAAGAGGTACTATCCAAATGATACTCTGGCTGCCAATGTGCTTGGCTTTATCGGTACGGACGATGCAGGACTTGCCGGTATGGAGCAGTCGGCTGATGATTTGCTCAAGGGTGAGGAGCAGACTGCCGACCTCTTGATTGATATGCGCGGCAGGCCGATTTTCGATTCTATCTTTTCGGCGGCACAGCAGCGCTACAAGGGGGATAATTCCAAGAATATCACCCTGACCTTGGATGCGACCATGCAGTTTATTGTGGAGCAGGCATTAGACAAGGCGGTGGCTGACAACCAGCCAAAGGCGGTTACGGCAGTCGTGATGGATCCAACGAATGGCGATGTGCTGGCGATGGCTTCTCGTCCTACCTACAATCCAAATAAATATTGGGAGGTAGATGAGCAGGGCGAGGCGTGGCGCAACAGGGCGATAGCTTCGATCTATGAGCCTGGCTCTACCTTCAAGGCAATTGTGGCAGGCGCGGCATTGCAGGAGGGCGTTGTTTCGCCGAATATGGTTTTTTATGATACGGGCTATATCGATGTATCAGAAAAGCGCATCCAAAACTGGAATGGCGGTTCTTTTGGCAACGTCACCTTTGTGGATGTCGTGAAAAATTCCATTAACACCTGCTTTGCCCAGGTGGGACTGTGGATTGGCGGCGAGAAGCTGACGGAGTATGCTCAGAAATTTGGCTTCGGGCGTCTGACGGGCATTGAGCTGCCAGGCGAGCAGGAAGGCATCCTGTTTAATCCGAAGGACATGGTTAACTCAGACGTCGCTACCATGTCTATCGGACAGAGTATTGCCGTAACGCCTTTGCAGCTAGTAACTGCCATGTCGGCTATTGCCAATGACGGCGTATTGCTGAAGCCGCATATTATCAAGGAAATTACCAATGCCGATGGCAGCATCTACAAGCAGACGGAAAGGGAAGAGGTAGGCAGGGTTTTGGAATCTGCCACAGACAAGACGCTGGTCGGACTTTTGGAGCAGGTTGTTGCTACTGGCGGCGGTGCCAAGGCAGGCGTCAAGGGCTATCGCATTGCCGGCAAGACTGGCACGGCACAGAAAATTAACGAACATTCCAGCGGCTATATGGACGGCAGGTACATTGCCTCGTTCTGCGGCTTTGCGCCGGTGGAAGACCCGAGGATCGTAGTGCTGGTAGTTATCGACGACCCATCAGCAGGCTCTTTCTACGGCGGACAGATTGCAGCGCCGGTGGCAAGGGATATATTTGCCCAGCTACTCAGGTTTATGCATATCAGCCCTTCGGGCGATACCTTTGTCGACATGGGCGATGACGAGGATAAGGAAAAGTCGGCAGCGCCTCAGCCTGCCACCAATGGCAAGGGCATGCCTGACCTCAATGGCATGAGCATCAAGGAGGCTTCCCAGACACTCGCCCAGCTTGGACTGGGTATAGACATTCAGGGCAATGGACTGGCTCGCAGCCAGAGTATTCCGCCGGGTACTGCTGTCCAGCAGGGACAGACTGTGACCGTCAATTTCAGTCCATAATGCCAATATATCGGCGGCAGGACAGCACCCTTTCAGGCACGCTCTCGCTATTTTTCTCGCCTAGCGGTACTAAGGCTCTCACAAGGCAATTCGTGGCTGCCGCCACGAAAGCTTGTGAATCGCTGAGTACATAGGCTCTAAGAATGTCTGTGCAGGGGCATGCCGCTGCCTTTGATTCGTGGATGTGCTATGCCGGATTCGCACCGTAGATAGTACAACTTTCCCACATTCATAAAAATGGTGTGGCGGAAACTCGTGGCTTTAGTTAGAATTTCAGCAAAAAAATTGTGATATAATTATTTAACTAAGCAAAGGCCATAATAAAAGAGGAGGATAAAAATGCAAGCAAAATTATTTGTTACAGATATGGATGGTACGCTTTTAAACAACGAGCACAAGATTTCTCAGGGCAACAAGCACGCTATCAAGCGTGCCGTAGAGGCAGGCGTGGTATTTACCATAGCCACGGGCAGAATGTACGCCTCTACATTGCCTTACGCCAAGGAGCTGGAGCTGGACGTGCCTATCATTACCTACAACGGCGCACTTATCAAGACGGCTGGCGGCAAGGAGCTGTATGCGTCATATTTGGATGAGGGGCTGGTCAAGGAGCTTTTGAATTTTGCTCAGGAGTGTGAGCTTTATATCCATCTTTACAGCGATGACAAGCTGTATTTCATGGAAAATAACAAGCATGCCCAGTTTTATCAGGCTGCCTGCGGCGTGCAGGGCAAAGCCGTGGGTGGGGATATTTACAAGTACAATGTCCATGTGCCCAAGATGCTGATTATGACCAATACGTCCGAGCAGGCTGATGCCGCTATCAAGCTGATTCAAAAGAACTTCGGCGGGCGCATCGAGGTCATGAAGTCAGCACCGACGTATGTTGAGCTGATTAAGCCGGGCGTAAACAAGGCAACGGCCATTGCCAAGCTGGCTGAGCTTTTGAATATTCCGTCCGAGCAGGTGCTGGCTATCGGAGATTCGAGCAATGACGTCAGCATGCTGACATCGGTAGCTATCAGCGTAGCAATGGGCAATGCCAATGCAGATGCCAAGTCTGCTGCCAGATACATGGTGACAGACAATGAGCACGACGGCGTAGCGGAGGCTTTGGAACGTTTCTGCATGTAGAAGATGCAGAAGAAAATAGCGGAGGTAGTTATGGAAAAGGAAAAAGAAAAAGAGAAAACCTGCGAGTTTATCATTGTAACAGGCATGTCCGGCAGTGGCAAAACCCAGGCTTGCCGCTATCTTGAGGATATAGGCTATTTCGTGGTAGACAATCTTCCCCCTGTATTCATTCCCAAATTTGCGGAGCTGTGCCAGCAGTCCGGCGGCAGTATCAACAAGGTAGTGCTGGTCGTAGATACGAGGAGCAGGGAGTTTTTTGATACCTTTACCCATGTGCTTGAGGACATGGACAGGGATAACCAGCCGTATGTATTGCTTTTTATGGACGCATCTGATGCCGCCATTATCCGCAGGTACAAGGAGACGCGCCGCCGCCATCCGATGGCGCCAAGCAGCCGTATCAGCGATGGCGTAGCCAAGGAGAGGGAAAGGCTTGCCTCGGTGCGCAACAAGGCTACCTATATCGTCGATACCTCTGACTTGAAAAAAATCGACCTGAAGGAAAAAATTCTCAAGCTCTTTGCGCCAAGGGTTGGCGAGAAGATGAACATCAATGTCATTTCCTTTGGCTTCAAGTTTGGCATGCCTTTGGATGCGGACTTGGTTTTTGATGTGCGCTTTTTGCCAAATCCATTCTATGTGGAATCCATGCGCCACAAGAGCGGCGCCGTGCCAGAGGTTGCTTCCTACATTGACCAGTGGCCCGTTACCAAGGAATTTAAGCAGCACTTGGACAATCTGATAAATTTTCTGATACCTCAATACGAAAAAGAGGGCAAGGCACAGCTTGTCATAGCGGCTGGCTGTACCGGCGGCATGCATCGTTCGGTATTTATCGCCAACCACATTTATCAGCTTTTGAAGGAACAGGGCTGCCTGGTAAGGCTGGAGCATCGTGACCTTATGAAGAACGAGGTTTGGGAGCACGTGCGGGAAGAAGTGTAAGGGAGTGTTATAGATGCACTTGTTGAAATGGCTGCACCCTGGCATGAAATTCAAGCGCTGGCTTTTGCTGTTTGCTGCCGGCGTAATGGTCGTCAGCCTGGGTATAGCGGTGGTTTTTAACTATAAGTATATTGACCACATCGAGGAAGCTATTTTTCGGACCGTTTATCTATGGTCGGGCAGTTATGATTACAAGTATACAGTTATTGCCGGCCTGGTCATGGTAGCCGCTGGACTGGTTATCATGCTGCTGGCAGCTAAATTTATTATCAAGTCTGTTATTACAGTTCTCCTGCCAGCCAATTCATCAGAAAAGCTGGTGGACCTTATTTATGAAAAGCGCAAGCTTGGCAAAGGACCTGCCATTGCCGTAGTGGGAGGCGGACATGGATTGTCTGTGCTGCTCCGAGGCATCAAGCAGGCAACATCCAATGTCACGGCGGTAGTTACCGTAGCGGATGACGGCGGCTCGTCAGGCAGGCTGCGTCAGGATTTGGGTATGATTCCGCCAGGAGATTTGCGCAACTGCCTGGTGGCGCTGGCAGATACAGAGCCTTTGATGGAAAAGCTCTTTCAGCACAGATTCGAGGGCAACAGCGAGCTGTCTGGGCATAGCTTTGGCAATCTGTTCATTGCCGCCATGACGCAGGTTACGGGCGATGTGGAAACAGCCCTGAAGGAGTCCTCCAAGGTACTGGCGGTCAAGGGGCAGGTGCTGCCTGCCAGCAAGGACTTTGTCCGTCTGGATGCCATTATGGAGGATGGCACGGTTGTCTGCGGCGAGTCGCATATTCCAGAGGTACACAAGCGTATTCACAGGGTAAAGCTCTATCCAGAGCACGCTGAGGCGGTGCAGTCGTCACTCGACGCCCTGCGCAATGCCGAGGCAATCGTCCTGGGACCTGGCAGCCTGTATACCAGCGTAGTGCCAAATTTGCTGGTAGACGGGATTGGCGATGCTATCTGCCGCAGCAAGGCGGTCAAGATCTACATCTGCAATGTCATGACCCAGCCGGGCGAAACGGATGGCTATACTGCCTCCATGCACGTAAAGGCAATCATGGATCACGCAGGCAGGAATGCGGTGGACTACGTAATTGTCAATTCTACGCCTGTGCCGGAAAAATTGAAGCAAAAGTACGCAGAGTCGGGGGCATATCCCGTGGTAGTTGATGATGATGCCCTGAATCAGCTAGGCATAGGCATTATCAAGGCGGATTTGATTACGGATAACGACGCCTTGCACCATGACCCCAAGAAGCTGAGTGACAGCGTGATGCGCGTAGTGTACGAAACCTTGTGAGGCGGCTATGCCATCGTTTGCAACAGAAGTAAAAAATGAACTGACCAGAGCTGCCAATCGCAAGGCCTGCTGCCAAAATGCCGAGCTGGCAGCTTTGTTGCGGATGGGAGCTTCGATGACCATCGGGCCTGGCATGAACCTAGGCTTGAATTTTGTGACGGAAAATGCCGCAGTTGCCCGCAGGGTCTTGCAACTGCTCAAGGCGAACGGACAGCTAAAGCCGGAGGTTACGGTGAGCCGGGCAAAAAGGCTGAAAAAGAACAACAGCTATTTATTGCGGGTAGCGCCCTCGCCGCCAGTGCGCCCTTTGATGGAGGCATTGGGGATGCTGGGCGGCAGTGAAGGCTCTGTAGGGCACGACAAGGCTCTCTTGCGCCGTCAATGCTGCCGCAAGGCTTACCTTCGCGGTGCTTTTCTGGGCGGAGGGACTGTGAACAGGCCGGAAGCCAAGGCGCATCTAGAGTTTGTGGCGAACAGCTATCCCTTTGCCGAAACCCTGATACAGGTTTTGCGAAAAATGGATTTCCCCGTGGGGATTACTGACAGGAAGAATAATTATCAGGTCTACATGAAGGATGGGGAAGAAATTATAGACCTCTTGGCAATGCTGGGTGCGCCCAAGGCGGCAGACCAGCTTGCAGTGGCGCGCAATCTCAGAGAGGTACGCAATCAGGTTAATCGTCTGGTAAACTGTGAAACAGCCAACCTGCAGCGTACCGTCAGCGCGGCAGTTGCGCAGACAAGGGCGATTCGCAGTCTGGAGCAGGGCGGAGAGCTGGAGAGGCTTCCCCAGAAGCTCGCCGAAATGGCAAGGCTGAGGCTGGCTCAGCCAGATGCCTCTCTTGCCGAGCTGGGCGAGATGCTGGGAATCAGCCGCGGAGCTGCCGCCAATAGGCTGAAAAAAATACAAGCCCGAGCGGCAGAAATCAGCCAAAATGAGTAAAATATATAAATATAAAGGAGATTGTCTTTTGCAAAAATATCTTAAATACGGATTGGGAGTCCTTGTGGCTTTGGTGCTCGTCCTGTGGGGCGGTATAGAATATCTTTTATCCCAGCCAGAGCCAGAGGGATTTCCAATATTGGAGTATCATATGGTACAGCAGAAAACGCCAGATGATGCCTATGACTATAATGTGCCGGTGGAGGATTTTGAGCAGCAGCTTGACTATCTGCAGCAGGAAGGCTACACCACTATTTCAATCAGGGATTTTCTCAGAGCCAAAAAGGGACTGCAGGAGCTTCCGGAGAAACCTGTTATTCTGACATTCGATGATGGATATGAAAGCAATTATACGGAGCTTCTGCCTATTTTGGAAAAGCGCGGTCTGAAGGCTACTGTATTTATGGTGACGAATGATATTGGCAAGAAGAATTATTTGTCCTGGCAGCAGCTCAAGGATATGGAAAATTGCGGCATAGAGATTGGCAGCCACACCGCCAATCATCTGCCTTTGACGGAGATGACGGCGGAGAAGGCAAGGGACGAGGTCAAGCTCTCCAAGCTTTTGATGGAGTGGAATGGCATGAAAACCATTTATACGCTGTCTTATCCGAATGGCAAGTATACCACGGAGCTTGAGGATATGCTCAAGGAAGAGGAATACCTAGCGGCGGTGACGGGGGATTCGGGACTCAATACCTTTGAGACCGATCCTTATCAGCTTCAGAGAATCAATATTCTGCATCCGACGTTCGGCTTGACAGAATTTAAGTGGCGCCTTATCAAGGGACGGATTTTTGCCCAGCTTGGCTTGTGGCAGCATAAAATGTAAAAATATCACCGTAAAAGGGAGCGATAAAGCAAAGTGAAATTTTCGATGAAAAAAGCATTGGTTTTGGCATGCATCGGCTGCAGCCTGATTTCTACGGCGTATGCCAGAGTGCATGGCGATGAGCATAACAATACTACTGTTGCCGTACAGACGATTCCAGACAAGTCTGTCGGGGCAGAGAAAAACAGCAGGGAGCTGAAGCCTGATAGCTCGAATGAGACGGTGGATTTGGCAGTCAACATGAAGGTGGATGGTATTCATCCTAAGTATAGCAACCGCGTGCCTGAATCCTGGCATCCCGTAGATACGATAAATTGGCAGCCGGGGCCGCAGAGTAGTCCGCAGCCTTTGAAGCGCTGGCCGGTCAAGGTTTTTGACAACGGCGGTACGCTGCTGTTTTCGGATAGTCCGGAGTATGTAGAGGAAAACGGTATTCTCTACTCAGATGTGGTGGAGGGCAACGGACGAGTTTTTTACTACCATTTGAACAATACCAGCCAAAGCAAGAAGATCGCCGTGGTACTGGAAAATCAGGGCAAGTATACGGCTGTCGTGCACGTAAGCCGTCAGGCACTCAGCCAGCCGAGCGATGACTATCTCTTGGTCGGCAAGACCAGCCAGCAGCAGTTTATGGACAGTCAGGAAAACAGGGACATCTTCATCTTTGGCGGTAAGCGCAAGCTGCTGGATAATGTCATGAATACTACCATTGTCAGACCGGGACAGCTCGTGAACGGCATTTATGATTTTCATGCCGATATGCCAGTCAGGGTGTCGGTGATTATGTACAGTCCGGGCGAGGACCCTCTCTCCTTTGTGGACGCTGCCAAGGTTCTGCCCAAGGATGAGCATCGTCTCAGAGGTACGTACCGTGGCATGAACCGCGTGATTCGTGCTGTCAGGGAATATGACCCCTTGCAGGATGGCGCTGTCTTTATTCCTTTAGCGGACAATCAAAGGGATGTTTACCGCAAGGGAATCGATGCTACTGACGGCAGTATCACAGAAAATTACGGCAATTACGGCATCATGTATGAGCTGCATATCCCGGTAAAGGGCAGCACCGATGTCCAGTATCTCTTAAATCCGCAGGGAGGCGTTTATGCAGGTGCGATGACTGTCAGGGACGACAGGCAGAATCAGAAGTTTTTGCTTTCCGTACCGGCAAGCAGGCTTTTCTTTGGCGACAAGAAGATAGACGATTATACCAGCAGCCGCTTTCCTGCCACAGAAAATACTGATTACATCTATTACAACAGCGAGCTTGAGGATTTGGGCGTGTACAGTGGCAAAATGAGGATTAGCTTCGAGTTTTCTCCTCCAGGGGCTTCCAATCTGCCGGTTAATTTTATCCTTATGCCGGCGACTCAGGCAATGGGGCTTGCATATAAGTGGCAAACAAGGTAAAATAAAGAGTAGATTTTTATATGTTGAAGGAGGTTTACCTTTATGAAGCACATTCAGACTGTTAATCAGCCTACTTTGCAGTTGACCAGAAATTCTGGCGGTTGCGGCGAGTGCCAGGCATCCTGCCAGTCCGCTTGCAAGACTTCCTGCACTGTCGGCAATCAGGTTTGCGAGAGCAAGAAATAAGGTTTAGAGATGAGGCTCCCTCTTGCAGGGAGCCTTTTTTCGCATAAAATATTTTGCAGATTATTATGGGTAACTAAACTGTTACAATAAATTTTGACAAATCTGTATAAATATATACAG
>SAMEA104315434__coassemble_301_pt1 | contig 29482 bp, 25 predicted proteins | sample SAMEA104315434__metabat2_high_PE_033 | metagenome-assembled genome bin SAMEA104315434 (sample SAMEA104315434) | gut metagenome | biome: Monkey gut; feature: monkey-associated habitat; material: faeces | place: China | collected 2013 | reverse complement strand
ATGTCGGCATAGACCTAGGTTTGAAAGAATTTGCCATAGCCTCTGACGGCACGAAATATGCAAATCCTAAATATTTGGCTAAATCATTGAAAAGACTGAACTTCCTGCAAAAGAGCCTGTCCCGAAAAACAAGGGGCAGCTCAAACAGGAACAAGGCTAGAATCAAGTTAGCAAGATTGTATGCAAGGATTGCCAATCAGAGAAGGGACTTTTTGCAGAGGCTGTCTACAGAGCTGATAAGAAACAATGACGTGATATGCCTTGAAGATTTGCAGGTCGGGAATATGGTCAAGAACCATAAGCTGGCACAGGCGATTTCGGATGTTTCTTGGTCTGAGTTTGTCAGGATGCTTGGCTACAAGGCAGAATGGTATGGGAGAAAGATTGTCAGGATAGGCAAGTTCTTTCCATCAAGCCAGATTTGCCACTGTTGTGGTCATAAACATTCTGAAACAAAGGACTTGTCAGTGCGAGAATGGGCTTGTCCGCAATGCGGAGCTGTCCATGACAGGGACGTAAATGCAGCCATAAATATTCTAAATGAGGGACTCCGCATGGTTGGAGTGTAACATATGCAAGAACCGTAGGAACTACGGGGATAGCCCAGCGTATCTGAATCCGCTAGGATTCTTGGCTGGGAACCCCGCGACTTTAGTCGTGGGAGGTTCAGTATAGGGTCGGTGCATATGATTGATTTGCTGGATTTGTATTATCCTGATTTTTATCAGGACAAGAGCAAGGCCGAGTCATACAGGATATATCTGCAGGTCATGGCACAGGAGATAAGGCGTCATGTCTATATTGACGTATTGGGACATATTGATTATATTTGCCGCTATGCGGACTATGAGGATAAGGAGCTGGAATACGGCTGTTTCCGCGAGGAAATCGATGCCGTGCTGAGGGCGGCTCTAGAAACAGATACCGTGATGGAGCTGAATACCAGGCGGCTGGGCGATAAGCAGTCGGCAGAGAGGATGCTGGAGATTTATCGGCGGTATCGTGAGCTGGGCGGCAGGTATGTAACTCTTGGTTCTGATGCGCATACCGAGGAGAATGTCGGCATGAATTTCAAGACTGCTCTAGCGATGGCAGAGGCAGCACAGCTACAGCCGGTAACATTCTGCCAGAGGCAAATGCAGATTTGCAAATTCTGATTTGCCGAGCGAAATTTATTTTCTGTTATGCAAACAAAATTATACGGCATGGCAAATACCCTTCCAGGTACGTTCGCACTATGGATATGAGCCTCACGCTGCTAAACTCGCTCAAGCCGCTGTAATCTGTCCTCTACGGACAAATTACAGCGGTTTTCGTTCGTTAAGAAGCGAGGCTCATATACATACCTGTGAAGGGTATATGCCATGCCTGTTAGTTCGTGCAATCATTGTGCTTTTTCGCCTTGGCACAGTTTGTAACCTCTGGCTTGCTTAGTTACATAGGGAAAACTCCCGAATTTTGTTTATCGAGAAGATACGAATCAAACGGCAAGAGGCAGTACACTAAGAAAAACCTTGCTGAGCCTCGGTAGTTAGCGATTCATGAGCTTTTGTGGGTACTGCCTTTATTGTTATGATTTGCACGGTGTAATCTAGTAAATTGCGAAAACAGGATGATTTGGCAGCAGTCGGAGGTGCATGACACTTTTGCGTCGGGAGGCTTTCTGCTTTTGCACAGCAAAAGTGACCCCGGTTGCACTCTGTTGGTTGTGGTTTTGATGACAGATAGAGCGTGTCTTTAGCACGCGGTAATTTGTGCAGTAGTATATATTATCAGTCAGGGTCATTAAGCCGGACAGAGCAAAATTTAGTCATGCCCGTAGGCTGCATATCGAAAAGTGCCTAAAGGCTTAAATGCTATGCTTACAAGAAAATACAGACTGTCAGTTCTTCAAAATAGAATTTATAATAAAATAGCCGCGGGGCAAGGGAAACTTGCTTCTGCGGCTATGTTTATTGGACTAAGATAGTTTGGCAGAGAATCTATCAGGGGATGCTCTGCGGCATCTTGGTAATGGCGGTATTCTTGATAACGTCGTCAATGCGGTGCTGGAGGTTCAAGGATTTTTGGTGGAAGGCATTGGCTGTGTTCAGCTCGGCAAAATTATTATCCTGAATACCCGTGAGGAAATGCTGCCATTGGGCAATGGCAGCGGTGGTTTCCTCGGCGCGCAGGGCTTTTAGGTATTGGGCACCGTCACGGACTGCGACAGCGTCAAGCTCCTTTTGCCTTTTCTCTAGAGCTGGAATAATATCTGACTTGATGTAATCAGCCAGCCTGCTGCGCTGGCTCTTGGTCAATCTGCCGTCCACGTTGTCCGTAAGCTGGTTGAAATGGGTCTGCTGGGTATCGAGAATGTCATTGTACTTATCGATAATATCCTGCGTGTCCCTGTTGTAGCCCAGCAGTCCGGATGTCTGAATCGGCGTGATAAAATCCAGATAGTCACGGTAATTGGCAATCTTGACGACCTTCCAGCCATCTGGCGTCTTGTTCATCGTCAGATTCAAGTTGTAAATCGTGCCGGTATAATCGTCCTTGACCTGAACCTTGGCTTGAGCCGTGTCATTGCGCCGGTCAACGTTTTCCAGCTTTACAAGGCTGGTGTTTCTTAGCTGGGAGCGTTCAATCAGATATTCGTAGTCCATGCCAAGCTGCCTGCCCTTGAGGAGGCTGTCATCGGCAGGAGTCTGCCAGCTCCCCTTTTCGGCATAGGAAAGCAGGAGCTGGGCGGTGTCTTTTACCACCTGCGGCTTGATTTTGATATAAAACTGCTCGAACATTACCTTGGTATCGGTAGAAAGCTTGTCATCTTGGGCGAACATATCCCTCGTCAAATCGTCGTATGCCTGACCGCTGATGGCTTCCAAATCGCAATATTCCTGCAATGCCTTGGCATTGTGATTTCTGATGCCCTGCTCTAGCTGCTCTAGTGCATACTCCGGAGAATCGGCATAAAAAAAACGCCACAGGCAAAATCCCAATATAAATACGACAAGCAGAAATGTGCCGATGCGCTCATAGCGGGTACGCCGTTGGCGCGCCTCTAGCTGGTACTGCCAATAAAATCTATCCATTTTGTCCATCCCTTCGCTAAATAATATCCTTATTATAGCATTGAAGCAGGTCAAGAACAAATTTTAGCGCCATATAAATATTTATTTTGAGCAAAAATCAAATTTAGCTATAAAGATTTTGTAAAATGTTGTCGATAATAAAGATGAGAAATAAAATATCCGCTGCAGGCTTTGCCAGCTTGTCTTTTTATCAAAGTATGAGCACGGTTTTGATTGGCAGTGAAATTCCAAAGCTCGTGGCAGGGCAGGCAGCATATTGGGATAAGGACAAGGATGATTGGAAAATCAGGGAGGAGTAGTTAATATGGCAACGAAAGTAGGAGGCTATGCTCAGCAGTTATCCATGCTGAATCAACTGAATAGAGTCAATTCGTCGATGAACAAGCATATGACTGCCATAGCTACGGGAAACAAGGTCAATAGTGCGGCAGATGATGCCTCTATCTGGTCTATTGGCACGAAGATGGGCATCCGTATCGGCGCCTTGGGGCAGGCGGCATCCAATACGCAGACTGGTTCTGCCATGCTGAAGGTGGCCAGCGGTGCGATGAGCAATACTTTGGATATTTTGTCTACAATGCGCGAGAGGGTTTTGTCGGCAGCCAGCTCCACAGCTAAAGACAGTGACAGATCCGCTATCCAAAAGGAGCTAAATCAGTATATCGACCAGATCACGGATAACTCTTTGGTGGAGTACAATGGCATGAGCTTGATGGATGGCAGCCACAGCGGCGTGAGCCGTCTGACGACGCAGGCATACACCAACAAGTCTTTCAGCACGGATACGACCGGCGATACCAAGCTTACGGATTTGGCAGCCCGCAATGGCGACAGCTTGGAGATTCAGTCTACAGATACCGTGACTGTGTCCTTTGTCAAGGACGGCAAGACCTATACCAACAGCTACACGGCTGGCGATACGACCATGGCGGATATTTTTGCCAATGCCAACAAGGCAGGACAGGATGCCGGTATCGGCGATGTCTTCGATACTGCTGTAGGCAGTACGCAGGAGATTGGCACTGATGCCAATGGCAAGCTGCTGAATACCTTCGATGGCAAAAATGCCATCAGCGTCAAGGCGGCTCAGGCAGGCAAGGCAGGCGAGATTTCTGGCTTTACTATTTCTGTTCAGACTGCGGATGGTCAGGAGCGCAAGTCTGTAAACAATGCCTTCAATGGATTTTATGAGTCCATCGGGGCGGCTGAAGATAGAGCAGGCAATTCTTTGAAGCTCCAGACTGGTGCCGATGCCAATCAGTACATCAACGTGGGGCTGGGCAATATTTCTGCCAGGGCGCTGGGACTGCAGGGCAGTGACGGCTCGTTCTTGAGCGTAGCTACGGCAGAGGATGCCCAGGTGGCTCTATCTGTTATTGACAATGCCATCAGCAAGGTGCTGGATCAGTCGACTAATGTGGGCGCTGTCAGCAGCCGCTTGGAGTATACCTACAGCAATCTGACTACCGAGTCGGAGAATCTCACGGCAGCTCAGACTACCCTCATGGGAGCAGACATCGCCAAGGAGATTACCGGCATGGTTAGTGACAACATGCTGTCACAGGCAACTCAGGCCATGCTGTCGCAGTCCTATCAGAACTCTAGCTGGTTCTTGAATCTGCTGAAATAAAATAATCAAGCTAGCCGCCGTGCGAAAGCTGTCAGGAAAAGCCTGCCGTTTTTGCATGGCGGTTTTGTATTTTTGCCTTTAGGCTTTATGGTGATGGATTTTCGACAATAAATTCGTGCATAAAGAGGGAAAAGGATTTTTGTGGCGAATATGTATAGGATAAAGGTGTTTTGACTATGAATGATGCTGTGGCGGCAGACAGGCATTGCTGCTGACAGAAAGGGAGAGACTATGATTAATTCGGCAAATGTCATGCAGAAGCAAAAGCAGAAATATCTGCGCCTGCTGGCAGAAAAATATCCTACCAAGGATGCAGTCTATGCAGACCTCATCAACCTGCAGGCGAGTTTGTGCCTGCCAAAGTCTGTAGAGCATTTTGTCAGCGACCTGCACGGCGAGTACGAGCTTTTTTACCACATTCTCAATAATTGCTCCGGCGTTATCAAGGAGAAGGTGGACTATGTTTTTGGCGCACGGCTGACAGACGAAGAAAAGGCTGAGTTTTGTACCTTGATTTATTATCCGGTAGAGAAGATACAGCAGCTTGAGGCACAGCGGCGCAATACGCCTGAATGGTACAGGGAGACGCTCTCACGCTTGCTGGAGGTCAGCAAGCTCATGACCTACAAATATCCTCTGGCAAAGGTCAAGAGCTTTATCCCCAAGAATTATCGCAGCGTGATTACGGAGCTTTTTAATACCCATCCGGAGGCAGACAGGGCGCAGTTTTTGTATAGCAAGAGGCTGCTGAATATGATTGTCCAGGTGGGCGGCGGCGCTGATTTTATCATGGCGCTGACCAAGCTGATCAAATGTCTTGCAGTGGGGCATATGCATATCATTGGCGATTTCTTTGACCGGGGCAATCGTCCGGACACCATTTTGGATATGATTTTGGATTATCATTCCTTGGATATTCAATGGGGCAACCATGACATACTATGGATGGGAGCTGCCAGCGGCAGCGAGGTGTGCATTGCCGGCGTAGTGCGGAACAGCCTGCGCTACAAGAATACCGAGGTGCTCGAAAAGGGCTATGCTATCAGCCTGCGACCTCTGACTATGTACGCCCAGCGCATCTATCCAGACGAAAATTCTCTGAAGGCATCAGAAAAGGCAATCTCAATCATCATGTTCAAGCTGGAGGGACAGCTTATCCTGAGAAATCCTGATTTCAAGATGGAGAGCCGCTTGCAGCTTCAAAACGTGGATTACAATGCTAGCTGCTATTATCTGAATGGCAAGCGCTATGAGCTGACCAGTGCATATTTTCCGACGGTTGACCCCAAGAATCCCTACGAGCTTACAGCTGAGGAAAAGCAGATCATCGGAGATTTGAAATCCTATTTTATAGAGAGCGAAAGGCTGCAGCGCCATGTGGAATTTATCTATAAAAAGGGCAGCGTGTATACCTGCTGCAACCAAAATCTGCTCTTTCATGGGTGCGTGCCTTTGAACTGGGACGGCACCATGAAGGAGGTTTCCTTTGACGGCAAGCCGTACAAGGGCAAGGCGTATATGGATTACTGCGAGCAGATGGCAAGGAGCGCAAGGAGCGTCAGAGACCAAAAGTCACTGGATTTTATGTGGTTTTTGTGGAACGGGCTGCTTTCGCCAATCTCTGGGCGGGAGTTTACCACCTTTGAGCGTATGTTCCTCGAGGACGAAGCCATGTGGCGAGAGCCGTCCGACCCGTATTATGAGCTGATTGACAGGGAGGAAATCTGCGAGGAAGTATTGCAGGAGTTCGGGCTGAATCCCAAGGACGGGCATATCATCAACGGGCATGTGCCTGTCAAGGTGTCAAAAGGGGAAACTCCGATTAAGGCGAATGGCAAGGCACTGTGCATTGACGGCGGCTTTTGCCGGGCTTATCATCAGAAAACAGGCATTTCAGGCTATACATTGATTTACAATTCCAGAGGCTTTCGGCTTTTGGAGCATCAGAATGTGGCAGATGTCCGAGAGGCTCTGCGCAACAACAAGGATATTGAATCCGTATCACGGACTATCGAGCTGCAATCCAAAATCTCTACCGTGGGCGACACGGATGAGGGCAGAATCATTCAGGAGAAGATTACGGACCTCTACAGCCTCTTGCTGGCTTATGAGCACGGCACGATAGCGCCGCAGGATGATTAGATTTGAGGATATGAAAGGAAAATATGGACAAAAAAGCATTTATTTTTGATATGGACGGAGTCATCATCGACAGTGAGCCGATTCATGCCAGAGCCAAGATGGCAACCCTGAGAGAGTACGGCATCACGCTCAGCAAGGAAGAGATTGGCATTGACAGGTATGTCGGGCGCAGTGCCAAATCCTTTTGGCTGGATATGAAGCAAAGGTTTCCAGAGGTGTTTGCCGAGGAATGGCAGGTCATGGCAGGCAAAAAAAATGAGAAATACATGGCTATCCTGAATAATGATACGAGTATTCGAGCAATTGCAGGACTGCCGGAGCTGCTGGCAAGATTGAAGCAAAAGGGCTATACGATAGGCCTAGGCTCGTCGTCAGTTCGCCCGATGGTAAAGAATGTGCTGACTCGGTTTGGCATCATAGATTATTTTGCAGCGCTTGCGACAGGCGACGAGGTGGAAAATGCCAAGCCTGACCCAGCCATTTATCTTTTGGCAGCCCAAAAGCTCGGCATGAAGCCGACGGACTGCACCGTGGTAGAGGATGCGGCTTCCGGCGTCAAGGCAGCCAAGGCGGCAGGCATGAGGTGCATTGCCGTAAGGAATCCTCATTCCGGCAAGCAGGATTTGTCCCTGGCAGACAAGATTATCGATAAATATGAGGAAATTCAGATTTAAGGAAGTTTTTTAGCTTTCTAGGCGAGGAAACCACGTGGAAGGGCGTGCAGGCTCTTGACTGGCTTGTGCGCTATAGGCAAGTTCCATGCCAAGTGTCTAAAAGCTGGGAGATTATATAAAAGCGAGGAGTTTTAGGTATGACTGAAAAAGAACTAATGAAATTGCAAAATGGCAGTGATATTCGAGGCATCGCCTTGGATGGGGTAGAGGGCGAAGCGGTCAATCTTCGCCCGGAGGCGGCAAATCTCATTGCGGCAGCCTTTGTAAAATTTTTGAGCAAGAAGCTGGGACGCAGTGCAGATACGCTCAAGGTAGCCGTGGGGCATGATTCGCGTCTTTCGGCGGAGAGCCTCAAGGAAGCGGCTCTGCAGGGGATTTTGGTAGAGGGCGCGCAGGCTTATGACTGCCATATGGCATCGACTCCGGCGATGTTTATGTCCATTGTCTTTCCGGAAACGGCGATGGATGGCTCGATTATGATTACTGCCAGCCATCTGCCTTTCAACCGCAACGGACTGAAATTCTTTACCAAGGATGGCGGTCTGGAAAAAGAGGACATCATCGAGCTATTAGAGATTGCGACCGGCCTCAAGGAGCGCAGTGCAGATTTGGCAAAGGCTGAGCCTTTGGCGCTGATTGATATTTATGCCAAGAGCCTCTGCGAAAAAATCCGTCAGGGGATTCAGGCAGAAGATTATGAGCATCCCTTGCAGGGCATGCATATCGTGGTCGATGCGGGCAATGGCGCTGGCGGTTTCTTTGCCAACAAGGTCTTGGCACCGCTGGGGGCAGACATCGAGGGCAGCCTTTACCTTGAGCCAGACGGGCATTTCCCGAATCATATTCCAAATCCCGAGAATCAGGCTGCTATGGACGCTATCAAGGGCGCTGTCCTCGAGAGCAAGGCAGACCTTGGCATCATCTTCGATACGGATGTAGACCGCATGAGCGCCGTGCTGCCTGACGGAGAGCAAATCAGCCGCAATGCCCTTATCGCCATGATGGCGGCAATACTGGCGCCAGAGTATCCGGGAAGCACGATTATTACGGACTCGGTTACCTCTGACGAGCTGGCAGATTTTTTGGAGAATCATCTTCATTTGAAGCATCATCGCTATATGAGGGGCTACAAGAATGTCATCAATGAGTGTATCCGCCTGAACAAGGCCGGGGTTGTGTCGCCGCTGGCGATTGAGACCTCCGGACATGGCGCACTGAAGGAGAATTATTATCTTGACGATGGCGCATATCTGGCAGTCAAGCTCTTGATTGCTGCTGCCAAGGCAAGAAAAGAGGGCAAGGTGCTGGCGGACTTGATCAAGGATTTGAAGCATCCTGCCGAGGAAAGAGAGTACCGCCTGAAAATCAAGGGCGTGGAGGATTTCCGCGGCTACGGCAAATCCGTATTGGCTGAGTTTGAAAAAAGAGCCAGGGACAAGGGCATCAAGATGGCAACGCCGTCCTATGAAGGCATCCGCTTGGTCTTTCCGGGCGAGGGATGGGTATTGCTCCGCATGTCTCTGCATGACCCGAATATGCCGATGAATATGGAAAGCACCCATGCAGGCGGCTGTGACAACCTCACTGCCACGGTCAGGGAAATGGTAGCCGGATTTGAACATCTCGATACCAGCGTGCTGGGCTAAAAAGCCATAAGAAGATAACTTAAGACAAGAGAAAAGCAGCAGGACTTACGGTTTCCCCAAGGCTGGCTCGGGGGTGCATCGTGAATTTGCCTGCTGCTTTTTTATGTTTTTTATTTTCAGTGGGCGAGGAGGCTGGTGGGATTGAACCTTAGCTGCATGCACAGTGCTGCCAGCTCGCTGCCGTCGACGGTGGTGAGAATAAAATCCGGTTCTTGCTCGGCGACCTCTATGACCATCGGCGTACTGAAAAGATGCAGATTGTTGTCTGCAAAAAGCAAGAGCCTAGGGTATCTGGTCATGCCGATTTTCATGGATTTGACGATGCCGTAGCCCATGGCGGTCTTGAGCACCGTGCCGGTAGGATAAATGGCGACATGGTTAAAGAACAATGCCAAAAGCGCCGGGTCAAACTGCTTGCCGGAGCATTTCGTCATAATCTTGTACGCAATATGGGGGGCATAGGCTTTTTTGTACGGTCTCTGAGTGGTCAGGGCATCATAGACATCGGCGATAGAAACGATGCGGGAAAAGTCGCTGATTTCCTTGCCACGCAGATGCCTAGGGTAGCCGTGCCCGTCCAAATGCTCGTGATGCTGATAAGCGATGTCGGCAATTGCCGCAATATTGAGACGGCTGTCATGAATACGCACCAAGCGGTTGTAGCCGCACAGTGGATGCTGGCGGATGGTCTGAAACTCCTCCTGATTCAGGGCGGTCGTCTTGTTGAGAATCTTTTTGGGGATGTCCAGCTTGCCGATATCGTGCAAGAGTCCGCCAGTGGTCAGGGTGAGAATGTCCTGCTTGGGGAGGTGGCACAATATGCCAAGCATGGCGGACAGGGCTGCGACATTGACGGAATGGGTAAAGGTATAGTCGTCATAAAGACGGATATCGGTCATTTGGACGAGGTTTTCGGGGTTATCGATAAGGTCTGCAATAATGGATTCGGAAACAGATACCAAGGGTGAAATCTCGACCTGCGGCTTCTGCTGCAGCCTGGAATAGGTATCAAATACCTGATGGATAGCGGTAACTCTGGTTTCCTCCTTGACGATATCCTCTGGCGGAGGCAGAGGAAGGTTGGGGTCAAGAGAGGTGATGGTAACTTCGGAAACGCCTATTTGGCGCAGCTTCTCGATATATTGCTTGCTGAGATGCGTACCTCTGGTGAGGTAGCTGGCTCCTTGACGATTATAGATGCTCTGGGCAGTAATCATGCCGTCCTTTAGCTTGTTAATTGATAATTTTATCATAGTTATCAACATACCTCATTATTATTCTATCAACCTGCTATTATATCATATCTTATTTTCAATAAAAAAGGAATAAAGCACAATAAAAAATGTGATTATGTTGTCCTAGATAGTAAAAACTTATCAAAGATAAATATATGCTGACAGAGAAGGCATAACCCATGCCTGATTGAGTTATGCCTTTTTGCTTTCTAGGATTATGATGTTGTTTGCCAGCGGCGGCTAGCGCTGTCCTTACTTGGTTTGAAATACTTTCAGCTCTTCCTGCAGGCGCTTGGACATATCAGCCAGCTTGATATTCTCGTTGGCAAGTTCCTGCATGGTAGCGGATTGCTCCTCAGAGGCAGCAGAAACCTGCTGGGTTTCGCCCGCCACCTTGCTGCTATCCTTGCTGACACAGGTTGCAGCATCAATAACTTGGTCGGATTGTTCTGATACATTTTCAATGTGCTTGGCTACCTTGGCCATTTGCTCTACCATGCCGTCTACCATATCGGTTACCTGCGCAAATTCTGCCATAGCATCCTTGACAACCTCAGATCCATTGCGAACGCCCTTGTTGCCGTGATGCATGGCTTCAACAGCTTTTTTGGTTTCTTCCTGAATGTTGCCGATAAGCTCGGCAATATGCTGGGCGGCTTCTTGAGAGTCCTCAGCCAGCTTGCGTATTTCTTCTGCTACTACGGCAAAGCCCCTGCCGTGCTCGCCAGCCCTGGCGGCCTCGATAGCAGCGTTGAGTGCCAAAAGATTGGTCTGACCAGAAATATTTACAATAGTTTCTACAATTTGACCTATTTCCTCGGAGCGTCTGCCGAGCGTATCTACCTGATCAGCAGAGGTGTTCACCATGTTTTCAATGCGATCCATATGCTGGCTGATAACATTGATGCCTTCGATGCCCTGATTAACAGTGCTGCCTACCTTATTGGCTCTATCAGCAGTCTGCTTTGCCAAATCAGCTACTTCATTTACGCCGCTAACGATATGGTTCAAGGCAGTTGAGGCTCTGTCAACATTCTTGTTTTGAGATACGGTCAGCTCTGCAATATCGTTGATGGATACGGCGATGGAATTAACCACCTGGGCGGATTCATTGACACCAGTGGATATTGTTTGGGCGGAATGGTTCAATTCTTCGGAAATATCTTGAATCCTGGCGGTAATGCCTCTTATCTTGGATAGGGTATCATTGTAGGAAGCGGCAATTTGACCAAATTCATCCTGCGTGTCATAGTCCAGATGGGTCGTCATATCACCATGATATACTCGCTGGGAAACCTCTAAGAACTGGGAGAGGAAGCCGCCGATGAGTAGATAGAAATAATAGCCGATGCCTACGGTCAAAAGGGCAATGACCAGCAGGACGATGATCGTGGCAGCCTTGGCATTGCCATAGATTTCATCTGCTGTTGCTACCTTGTCTTTTGCCAAATTTAGCTCCAATTCAGCCAATTCATCAGTGTTTTTGTTAAAGGCACTGTAGTTTTTGCTCATTTCAGTCCGCATATACGCAGAAGCTGCTGCCATATCGCCAGACCTCACCAAGGAAATAGCCTTTTCCTCATCGTGCTTGGTTTTTTCCCAATTATTTTTTGTTTCATTGAATTTATCGGCAAAGAATATGCCGTTAGATAAATCAGCAAGTGTCGCATCAATTTCCTTAGAGGTATTTCTGATTTCCGAATAAGCATTAGCCTTTTTGTCAGGCGTATCAGCAGTGAGCAGCTTGTACATCGCTGCCCGATAGTCAGAAGCTAGAACATTCAGCGTATCGGCCTGTTTCATGTATTTTAGGGCGGCCGTTTCTGCCTCATCTGCGGATTGGCGCATATTTGACATTGACCACAACGCAAATATACCTAAGATACAAATCATCAAAACCATTGCCAAATAGCTTACACCAAGTTTCATGCGAACTCCCATACTAGCACTCTCCTTAAAAAATGAACATGAAAAATGATTTGATAATATCGGGGAGATGAGATAACTAATTTTTTGCTAAATTTTCCTCCAGCAGGTATGCTTTGCTTAGGGTATTTCCATTTAGGGTGTATGATTAGAGTATCCATCTAGAGTATGCAAAAAAGATATTTGTCCCCCCCCCGTGGACGTTATTTTAATATAAGTTTTTTGGCAAGTCAACCCTGAAATTGAATATTTTACTACTTTATTCAAAAGTACAAAGGCTTGTCATTGTTGCATAGGGAAAAGAAAGCATATTTTCTTGCGGCAGTCATTACCTTTTGCTATACTAAAAGAATGGTTTAGAAGATTCGTTTGTGATTGTGAGAAAAGAGGTTTTTGGGAAGATGCGAGTTAGGCGCAGGCGTCGTCGTGACTTGACCAGGGTGTATATTCTGGCGGTGATTTTGGTTATGCTTATTGCAGGCGTGGTGGCTGCCAGTTGCCTGGGCGGTCAGGAGACTGCTGATAATATAGAGGTGCAGTCAGGTATTCAAAAATCTGATAATTATCTGCATATCATGGTCATGGGCGTGGATCGCCGCAATGACGATGTGGGGCGCAGCGATACGCTGATGGCTGTTACCGTCAACAAGGATGCTGGTACGGCACAGATTTTGTCCCTGCCTCGTGACACGAGGGTGCAGATTGAGGGCAATGGCTATGACAAGATTAACCATGCCTATGCCTATGGCGGACACAATCTGACCCGAAAGACCGTGGAAAATCTCTTGGGCGTGCCCATGGACTATTATGTCCTGATAGATGTTCATGCCTTTGAGCGGATTATTGATGCCCTTGACGGCGTGGATATAAGTGTAGAGAAGCGTATGTACTATGAAGACCCTTGGGATGATGACGGCGGCCTGGTTATCGATTTGTATCCAGGCATGCAGCACATGGATGGTCAGAAGGCGATACAGTATGTGCGCTTCCGTGATGGCGAGGGCGATATCGGGCGTATTGCCAGACAGCAGCATTTTATGCAGGCAGTGATGGAAAAGATGCTTTCGCCGTCTGTACTGCCCAAGCTGCCGAAGCTGATGGAAGAGATACGCTCTGCCGTGGAAACGGATATGCCTTTGTCCGAGATGGTTTCTTTGGCGCAGCTTATGCCGTCTATCCGTGAGCACGGCATGAGCTCGGAGATGGTGCCAGGCAGTCCGGCGTATCTGGAGGACATCAGCTATTGGCTGCCTGACATCATGAAGCTGCGGCGGATGGTGGCAGAGGAGATGAATACAGAGCTGGCTGATACGGCGCTAGAGTCTGCCGAGGCATTGGTCAAGGAGTACGAAGGCTCGCTGCCAAACGGCATCACGGTCATGGCAGAAAAGGATGATGCCTCGGCGGAAAAAGCTGGCGAAGGCAGCTCATCAGGCAAGGAAGAGTCAGGCAATGATGAGCCAAAGAAAGTGGCAAAGGCGGCAGGTCCAGAGGGAATATCTGTGCTGATTATCAATGACAGCGGCATCAATGGGGCGGCTGCGCGCATGGCAGACAAGCTTAGGGCGAAGGGCTTCAACGTAACAGGCGTTGATACTGGAAGAAAGAGCGACAGGGCGCACACCATCATCGTGACGGACAGCAGCAATACGGACTGGTTCTACGGCATGCCGTTTGCCTGCACGATCATGGATGGCGGCCAGCCCAATGAGGCAGTTATCTATATCGGTCAGGACTATGAATGATAGTTCAGGGGCAGGGCTGATGGTATGGCGCATGATTGCTTATAAATAGTACGAATGTAGGAGATAGTATGGGTAGTATAAAGGTTTCGGGCCTGTGCAAGGCCTTTGGCATAGAGGAGCTGTTCAATGATGTCAGCTTTGAAATCAAAAGAGGAGAACGGGTTGGCTTCGTGGGTGCGAATGGCGCTGGCAAATCCACGCTGATGAAGTGCCTTTTGGGCAAGGCAGAGTATGACAAGGGCACTGTGGCGATAGATGCGGCAGACACTATAGGCTACGTGGAACAGCAGGCGGATATGGACAGCGACGCCACGCTCTATGACGAGCTAAAGACCGCCTTTGAGGATGTGCTGGCGCTGGCGGCAGCCAAGGAAGCCATGGAGGCACAAATCAAGGATGACCACAGTCCTGAGAAGCTCGAGGCTTACGGACGCTTAGTAGAGAGGTTTGAGCACGCAGGCGGCTATGATTTCGAGAGCCGTATCAAGAGGACTGCCTTTGGACTCGGCTTCACGCAGGAGAATTTGGCAAAGCGTGTGGCAAATTTTTCTGGCGGTCAAAAAACGAGGGTCTGCCTCGCCAAGGCGCTTTTGAGAGAGCCGGATTTTCTCTTTTTGGACGAGCCGACCAACCATTTGGATGTCGGCATGATTGAGTGGCTGGAGGGATTTTTGCAGAATTATACCGGCGGCGTGCTGATTATCTCTCATGACCGCTTTTTCTTGGACAGGGTTGCCAACAGGATTTTTGAGATTGAGAATAAGGCGGTAACGGCTTATGAGGGAAATTATACCTACTATATGAAGGTGCGCGAGCAAAGGCGTGCGGCACAGCTTTCTGCCTATGAAAAGCAGCAGGAGCATATCAAAAAGACCGAGGAATACATCAGAAAGTACAAGGCAGGCATCAAGTCCAAGCAGGCACGAGGGCGTCAGAGCCAGCTAAATAGGCTGGAAAGGATTGTCAAGCCGGCAGAGGCGGCAGCCTTTAACTATTTTGCCTTTAATCCGCCGGGCGAATGTGCGCAAAGAGTGGCAGAGTTTGAGGATGTGGCATACAACTTCCCAGACAGCCACAAGAACCTTTTTGAGCATGTGAATGTGCTGATTCGCAAGGGCGACGGCGTGGCAGTAGTCGGTCCGAACGGAGCTGGCAAGACGACATTCCTGCGCCTGCTGATTGGCGAGCTAGAGGCATCGCAGGGCAGAATCAAGCTTGGCTCCAGGGTGAAGGTAGGCTATTTTTCCCAGCAGCACGAGGGACTGCATATGGAGCGCACCGTGCTTGAAGAAATGCAGTATGAATATGGACTGTCTGAGGAACAGAGTCGCAGGTATCTGGGGGCGTTTCTCTTTCATGGCGACGAGGTGCTGCGCCTCATAGGCGCTCTTTCCGGCGGCGAGCAGTCCAGGCTTGCCTTTTTGAAGCTGATGCTGACAGGGGCGAATTTCCTCGTTTTGGACGAGCCGACCAACCATTTGGATATTCCTGCCAAGGAAGCAGTGGAAGAGGCATTGTCCACCTTCCCTGGCACGTATATCACGGTATCGCATGACCGATATTTCTTGGACAAAGTAGCCAACTGCGTCTTGGAGATAGCGGACGGGCATCTGAAGGAATACAACGGCAATTACAGCTATTATCGGGAGAAAAAGGCAGAGGAAGCCGAGCTTTTGGCAGAGCTAGAGGCAGAGGAAAAGGCTGCCGCCCAGGCGCAGAAAGCCAAGGCAAAGGAAGACGCGGCGCAAAAGGCTGTGCAGACGCTCAAGGCAGGACAGAGCAGTGCAAAACAAAATCCGTTCAAGGGCATGAGCGATGCCAAGAGAGCCGAGACCATGCAGCGAACCGAGGCGGAGATTGCCATGGCGGAAGCGGAGCTGAAGATGCTGGAAATGGAAATGAACGACCCGTCTGTTCAGGCAGACCCTGATAAGAGCATGAAGATTGCCAAGGCGTACAGCGATAAGGAAGCCGAGATTCAAGCCAAATATGAGAAATGGGAGCAGCTTTCGGAGCTATAGAATCCGGTGATTAGATAGCTAGGGTAAATGAGAAGCTTTTTGGCTTGCTTGAGCCGGCAGAGGAGATTTTGGAAAAATATGGCAGGGGAAGGAAGATGTGCCGATGGCAGAGCTAGAGGGTATGACAGGCGTGGTGGAGAATGTCGTCTATAGCAGTCCTGACGGAGCTTTTAGCGTATTTCGCTTCAAGCCGGAGGGACAGCACAGCACAGTGACGGTAACGGTGCAAATGACAGCTCCCCTGCAGGGGCAGCAGCTAGAGCTAAAGGGACAGTGGGTGGAGCATCCGAGGTTTGGCAGCCAGTTCAAGGCCGTCCATATGCTGATTAGCGCTCCAACCAGTCCGCAGGGCATAGAGAGGTTTTTGGCATCCGGCGTGATTGACGGAGTTGGCAAGGCGATGGCGGCAAGGCTGGTGGCTGCCTTTGGCGGTCAAACCTTGGAGATTATCGAAAAGATGCCGCACAGGCTGAAAGAGGTGCGCGGCATCGGCGCCAAGACGGCAGAAAAAATCCATGCGTCCTATCAGGAAAAGGCAGAGCTGCGGCAGGTCATGCTCTGGCTGGAAGAGCACGAGGTATCGGGCATTTATGCCGGACGTATCTATGAAAAATACGGTTCGTTTTCCGTAGAGGTCATGGAGCAGAATCCTTATCGCTTGGTGCGCGAGGTGGACGGCATCAGCTTTTTGGTGGCAGACAGCATCGCCAAGGGGCTGGGTATGGATCCATGCGGTCATTTCCGTGTGTCGGCGGCTTTGGATTTCCAGCTTCAGAAAATCGCCCTCTTTGGGCATTGCTGTATTCCTGATGAGCAGCTGGTGCGAGATGTGGAAAAGGGCATCGGCGTATCGCGCGACATCGTTTGGGATGTCATGAAGCAGGACTTGGCGGACGGGCTTTTGGCGCAGGAATCCGTGGGCGATGATGTGCTGGTTTATCCTGAGTATCTTTATCGGGCAGAGCGAGAAACGGCGCAGAGGCTTTTGCAGATTCAGAAGCATGCCATGCCTATTCAGGCGGTGGGTCGCAGCAGGCTGGTGGCAAAATGGGAAAAATTTACAGGCATCACCTTGGCGCAGCAGCAGAGGGAAGCCGTGGAGGCGGTACTGGAGCATGGCTTGTTTGTGCTGACGGGCGGACCTGGTACGGGCAAGACAACCGTTATCCGCGCGATGATTGACATCATGGAGGAGCAGGGGCTGGAGATTTTGCTTGGCGCGCCTACGGGGCGTGCTGCCAAGAGGCTCAGCGAGGCAACGCATAGGGGCGCTCGCACCGTGCATCGGATGCTGGAAGCCGGGTGCAATCTAGAGGATGGCGTCTGTGGCTTTGGACGCACGCAGGACGAGCCTTTGGAGGCGGATGTGATTATCCTAGACGAGGTTTCGATGATGGACATCGTCTTGATGCGGCATTTTCTAATGGCTGTTCCGGACGGGGCGCATGTGATTTTGGTAGGCGATGTGGATCAGCTCCCAGCGGTAGGGCCTGGCTCTGTGTTGCAGGATATTATCCGCAGCGGCGTGGTCGCCAAGGTGTGCCTGACGGAGGTTTTTCGACAGGGAGATGACAGCAACATTGTCATGAATGCCCATGCGATTAATGCCGGACGGCTGCCGCAATGCTCTCGTGAAAAGGGCAGTGACTTCATCTTTATAGAGCAGGACGACAGCGAGCTTGTCGAGCAGCAGGTTGTCGCCCTGTGCAGCAAGCATCTGCCAAGGCTCGGCTATGACCCCTTGGCGGATGTGCAGGTGCTTTCGCCGATGCATAGGAATGTCTGTGGCGTGGAAAGGCTGAATCAGCTTTTCCAAAATGCCATGAATCCTCATAATGACGACGTTCCGGAAATAGTCAGCGGCAGCCGTGTCTTTCGCTTAGGCGACAAGGTAATGCAGAATAAAAATAACTATGATAAGGGCGTATTTAATGGCGACATCGGCTATATCGTGTCCTTGGAGTCTGGCAAGCTGTTGGTGCATTTTGGCGATGATTTGGAAGCGGAGTACGAAGCGGCAGAGTTTGGACAGCTGCAGCTTGCGTATTGCATGACGGTGCACAAGAGTCAGGGCAGCGAATATCCCGTGGTGGTTCTGCCGCTCATATCGGCGCATTATATCATGCTCCAGCGCAATCTTTTGTATACGGCAGTGACCAGGGCAAAGAAGATGGTCATATTGATAGGCTCGAAGGCGGCATTGACCACGGCGGTGGAAAATGACCGCACTCGCAAGCGCTATACCCTGCTGGCAGAAAGACTGGGGCATAGGCTGTAAGAGGCGTGAAAGGGATGGAATTATGCTGGAATGGCTTTGGAATATGGTTTTTCCGCCGAAATGTCCTGGCTGTCTGCACTACATGGAAAAGCGAGGGGAATGGTGCTCATCCTGCCTGGACAGGCTGTGCCGACCGCATCTTCTGCCCTTGGCGCAGGAAATGCGGGAGATTTTTTCTAGCGGCGTGTGGGCGCTGGGCATGTATGAGCAAGAATTGCGAAGCATCTTGAAGCAGCTTAAATATCGGCAGAAGATGGGCATCGTGCCGTATATCCACTCCTTTGTGGCAGAGGGACTTGCCAAGTCTGTCAGGGATAGGCACTCCAAAGCACTCTTTGACAGACTGGCAGTGCCCGTGCCCTTGCATAAAGAAAAGCTCTCAAAGCGCGGCTTCAATCAGAGCCAGCTCATCTTTCAAAAGCCGCTGGAAAGCCTGGGACTGTCCATGGAAGATGTGCTCCTAAGAACCAGGGCGACTGAGCCGCAGTACGGTCTTGGGGCAGAACAGCGGCGCGAAAACCTGCATCAGGCATTTGCCATGTCTGAGGGCAAATCTGTGCAGGGGTGCAGGATTTTGCTGGTCGACGACATTATGACCACAGGCACAACCCTCCTAGAATGTGGGCGCGTGCTGAAAAATGCCGGAGCGGCAGATATTATGGGGCTGGTAGCCGCCTCCGGCAGGAAGTGAGCAAGTCTTTGGCAGGCAGATTATCGCAAATCATCGCTGTGCAGGATTTTTGGTGTTCGGCAGAAGCGTGGTTATAAGATAAAATCTATTAAAAGGATGGCTGCCGCAATCTCATTGGCTTTAGACGGTGGGTTAAGGTAGCCAAATTTAAATGATAATGTTATAATGTAATATAGGAGTAATACATAGGGCAGGGACTGTCCAAATTAACGCCTGTGGAGATGGTAGGTTGCGAGGTTGATGAAGCAGGAAGCCTGTTGGCTTTAGACAATGGGTAGTTCATTGAATTTTAAATACATTATGATGGTAAAAAAAGGGGCTTTGGTGTAATAGGAGTTGGAGTTTATGAATAAGCTAAAAAATTGTAGTGAATGTGGCAGACTGTATATGGAAATCGGCAATGGACTGTGCCCGGACTGCCTGCGCAAGGAGCAGGACATGGAGCAGGTTGTATATAGCTATGTGAGAGACCATAACAAGTGCGGTATCAGACAGATTGTAGAGGAGACCGGCGTAAAGGAAAGAGTAGTGCTGCGTATGCTGAAGGCTGGGCGGTTTATTTCCAGCGGCATCGAGATTACTTATCCGTGCAAGGGCTGCGGTGCGCCTATCACCACTGGACAGCTCTGTGAAAAGTGCAACAAAGACCTCTTGAATCAGGCAAAGCGTCTCAAGGCAGAAAAGAGCGTCAAGAAGGTTGACCGCAGCAGTACGATGTATAACACGACTCGAGACGGTTCGAGATAAGGCATCTTGTGTAGGAAAAGCTGATAGTGCCTTCTTGTAATGAAAAAATAGATACAGGCAGCACGGTAGCAGACAAGTGTTATCTTGCTTGCGTACAAAAAATGACCACCATGGAGATGGATGAAACTCTGTGGTGGTTGTTTTTGTTGCTGTCAAACATATATTAATTCTTCATAGGCAGCAGGGAAAAGCTTTGCTTTAGCGATATCTATGAGAAAATGAAGCTGCTATCCTAAAATGCTTGGCAGGATTTAAGAATACTGCCTTTTTTTTCGATATTTTTTGTGAATTGATGGTTTGTGGTAGTTTGGCGTTGTGATGATGACAGAATGAGGAAGTCAAAATGCCGGCTTCTATGCGTGATAGATTTTCAGGATGGTGAGCGATGTGATTATCAATGGCAATTTGCAGGGCATTGCAGGCGTTTATGCCAATGCAGGCAGCAACAACAAGGTCAGCAGGGCGTATCAGCAGACTGAGCCTGCGAGGGACGATATACAGATTTCTTCCCAGGCACAGCAGTTTAACGAGATTTTGCGGAAGCTGAAGTCTGGCTCAGATGTGCGGATGGACAAGGTGGCTATGTACGAGGATATGCTGGCAGCAGGCACTTATCAGGTGGACAATGGCGCTTTGGCGGACAAGCTGCTGCAATACCGCTATTAGAGTGAGGTAGGAATATGTGGCAGGAATTGGCCAGGGTACTGGCACTTTTAATCAGTCATTATCAAAAGCTGCAGGAGCTGAACAAGGAAAAACACGGCATCCTGATTATGGTGAAGCTCAAGGAGCTTGAAAAGCTGACGGCTCGTGAGGGCGATATTATCAAGAATATAAATCAGGCGGAGAGCGAGCGCCGCCAGCTCTTGCAAAAAATGGCAGACAGCGGGATTCAGGTCAGCCCGGATATGGAGATGAACCAGGTCTGGGGGCAGTGTCCGCAAAGGCAGCAGAAGGAGCTTCTCTACAAGCTGCACAAGATGCTGTCGGCGGTGGTCAAGGATGTGCAAGAGGCAAGCGCCAATAATGAAATCCTGATAAGCAGTGCGCTTGATGCCATCAATGCCAAGCTGAACCAGCTCGGCGGCTCTATGGTAGAGCCTACCTACGGCAGCCGTGGTCAGGAGCAGGTAAATCATCGCAGGAATTTTAATTTGGAGGCATAGGATGCAGGAGTTCTTACAGTTTTTGCGTCAGCAGATGGTGCTGTGCCTGCGGCTTTTGGATTTGTCCGCCAAGCAAAGAGAGGCGCTGATTTATACGAAGGCCCCGGTGGTGCAGCAGCTTACCAAGGAAATCGAGACTGTGGTCATAGATTTGAATCTCCTAGAGAAGAAGCGGCAGCTTTTTTTGCAGCAGCACGGAGCAGAGAGTGCTGCCGAATGGCTGGCGGCGCTCCCTGACAGCGAAGAAAAGCATGTGGCGATGCAGCTTTTGAAAAAGATGCATAAGTCTCTTGACCAGCTCAAGACGATGGCAGGGGACAACAAGCAATATCTCGAAAAAAACATGGGCTATATTGATTACAACATCAATGTCCTTACCGGCGCGGCAGCAGGCGTGACCTACAGCGCTGCCGAGGCTGGCATAGGTACTGTGAATGGTACCAAGATGTTTGAAGCAAATATATAAATAGAAGAATTAGGCAGGTGTACAAAAATGCAAAGTACCTTTTCAGGTCTTAATACCATGGTCAATGGTATCTATACAAACCGTCTGGGCTTGAATACAGTCGGTCACAATATCAGCAACTCCAGCACGGAGGGATATTCCCGTCAGACGGCGCATTCATCGGCGACTCCGTCCTCCGAGGTGTATACGCTGGCAGGCGCAAGCCAGGTGGGCAACGGCTCGACTGTTACCTCTGTGCTGCGTGCTAGGGATATTTATGCAGACCGTCAGTTTTGGAAAGAAAACAGCACCAACGGCTATTACAACGCCAAGGCATCAAACTATGCCAAGATAGAGTCTATCTTCAATGATTCTGACAACAGCGGCGTGCAGAATGCCATGGAGCAGTTTTACAAGGCATGGCAGGATTGCTCGGCATCTGCCAGCACGGATACCAGCCGTCAGAATGTTATCAATGCCGGTCAGAATCTGACGGAAATCATGCAGACGGCTGCCAGCCAGACGCAGAAGCAGATTACCTCGCTCTATGATGATATTACGCTCAGCGTGGAGACCATGAACCGCCTGATGGGACAGGTAGTCGAGCTGAACAAGAATATCTCCGGCATCGAGGCAACAGGCGCGGCTGCCAATGACCTGCGTGACCAGCGTGACCTGATTGTAGACCAGCTCACAAATCTGACAGATATTACGGTCTACGAAGATACCAATGGCATGTATACCTTGGTCAGCAACGGCACTACCTTGGTCAACGGCATTACCAAGGTGGATTTGGAGATGTCCAAGCCAAAGAACAACACCACCTACAGCGTCAGCGACTTTGACATCATTATCAAGCAGACAGGCACGGTGTATACGGCAGGCAACGGCGAGCTGAAGGCGCAGTATGAGGCTGTTGCCGAGGATAAGGGCTATATCGACCAGCTTGCCAGCATGGCGACCTTCCTGATGACTACCTTCAACGACCAGCACAAGGCTGGCTATGGCATTGACGGCAAGAAGGACAGCCCGGCAGGCAATGCCAATGAGGCAGATAATGCGACTACTGGCTTGAACTTTTATGGCGAGAGCAACAAGATATTTGAATACGATGCGACTACTGGTACGTTCTCTGTTTTTGACAAGCTGGCAGATGGCACGAAGGATACAAACTCTGAGCAGAAGCTTGGCGGTATGCAGATTCTTGATTTGATGGTTGTCAACAGCGAGCTGACGGCAACAGATGGCCATAAGAAGCTGGCAACCAGAAGCGGCGAGCGTGATGATGACGGCAATCTGCTGTACAAGACTATTGATGCTAATGGTGTCGAGGGCAAGACGACGGATATCAACAATCCTGATATTGTTAGAGATAAAAACACGGGCAATCCTGTCCCTGTAGGCGTCAACGGTACTGGCGATGGCAGCAATGCCGTTTGGATGGCAGCTCTCTTGAACTGCGAGAAGGACAAGACCAGCCCGGAGGTCAATGGCACTGACCGCTCTATCGGCAATGGCTCGCTGTTCAGCTACTACAACACCAACATGACGACGATGGGTTCGGCTACCTCCAATATGAACGGCAGGGTGAAGTTCCAGTCGGCGGTTATGACGCAGGTGGAGAACCTGAGAAGCTCGACCAGCGGCGTCAACTGGGATGAGGAGCTGACCAATATGATTACGTTCCAGCAGGGGTATTCGGCGTGCTCCCGCTGCCTCAACGCAATGGACGAATGTTTGGATAAATTGATTAGCGGCACCGGCATGGTGGGAAGATAAGGTGATATAGATGCGAATTTCTAGTACGATGATGTCCAACAACTACCTCAAGCAGCTAAACAGCACCTATGAGAACTATAGCAAGCTGTTTGAGCAGTCTGATGGCAGCAAGCTGCACAGGGCATCCGATGATGCGGTGGGTTACTCCAAGTACCTGCGTTTCCAGAACAACAAGACCTACAATGAGCAGTATCAGGCAAACGTCAGCACGGCAGTTAGCTGGATGAAGAATGCCGATGCAGCCATGGTAAATATTACGGATCTCTTGCAGACCTTCAAGGCAAAGGTAGAGGCGGCAGGCAACTCCACCAATAACGAAAGCGATATGAAGGATATTGCCAAGGAGCTTCTTGCCAGCGTGCAGGAGCAGGTTGCCGCCATGAATACCCAGATTGGCGACCGCTTCCTCTTTGCTGGTCAGAAGGACACCACCATGCCGTTTGAAATCAGTGCGGACAAGATGGAAAGAGGCGATACCTTTACTCTGGATGAGAAGCAGTCAGCCTTTTTCTCTGGCAGCCAGTGGGGTGATGAGAATACGACCGTCAAGCAGATGCTGCAGCTCAACTGTGAAACCAAGGATCCCAACACTGGCGAAGTAACCACCAGCACATACTATATGAATGTGCAGACGGGCGATATTTTTACTGAGGATTTTGTCAAGAACGGCTACAAGAATGAGTCCTCGTTTAATCCGGCTACCCAGCGCGTAACCTGTGTCAATGAATACAGATATGATGGCAGCAAGACGAACATGGACAATGCGGCGCTCAAGACCTTCTTTGACTCAAAGAATCTGAAATCGTATACAAACACGGTTGACCGCACTAGCAACTATGTTGATGAGGCAGGCAATATTTATGACAAGAATGCCGCTTCGCCTAACGTAGATGATGTTATTACCGCCTTGAGAACGCCGCTCAACACCCTGCAGATTTCCAAGGGCAATATGTATAACACCCAGCAGGCTACGGCAACCGGCACTACGATAGCGCTCAATGATACGCAGAAAGCGTATTTTAATTCCAAGCAGCTTACGCAGTATCAGGATAATACAACAGGCGCTACCTTCTACGTGGATGATAACGGCAATCAGTATGAGCAGCAGACCATAGATGATGCACAGGATATCAATCAAAATGGCGTCATAGCCATCACGAATCAGCCATTGACCTCAAAGGAAAATATTTCAGATTCTACTGTAAATAATTTCCGGGTGAGTGATTTCTTTGGCAGCAATGGCGTTATCAATGCCAATGGCGAGGCTTTGGAGGTAAAGGACAATCAGGGCAACAAGCTTCTCCTAAATGGTGCTAACAGCACGACCGGGCTTTCCACCACCAAGCAGTATATCGTTACCTACGCCGGTGATGACAAATATATCTCCATGGTTAAGAAGAATGGCGGCGTTGACCAGTCGACAGATACGGTCAATGTTACCGGACAGGATATTTGGGGCACGGATTTGTTTGATGTGGACAGCGACCCTGCCAGTGGCACGGCGATGCTGAACCAGCTTCTGTACTCCGTGGCGAAGATTGATGCCGCTGATTACAAGTGGGCAAGCGAGCAGGGCATGACCATTGCTGACAGCACGCATGCGACGGTGCTGGGCGCAGAGACCAAGATGGCCGCCCGCCGTCAGGCATATGATGCCTCTACGGATATGCTGACTACGCAGAATGAGTCCATCACCAGCGATATTACCGATGTATCGAGCACGGATATAGCGCAGCTTGCGACCCAGCTCATGCAGTATCAGACCATTTACAGCCTGTCCTTGTCGGTAGGTGCGAAGATTTTGCCAGGTACTTTGGCAGATTATCTAAGTTAATGTATAAATCTATAAATTTGCTGGTATAGTTTTGGCGAATGATGTATACTTAAGGCAGAAAGGATGTGAGGCAGATGGGGATGCTGGATGGTCTTGGCGGTACAGGCATTTTGTCCACCATGAAGTATGTAAATATTGAGCAGAAGTTGCCGCAGACGACGATTCATCAGGAGCAGGCGATAGGCGAGCGCAATGGCTATGTGCCAGTAGAAATGCATCGCAATCTGCAGTTGCCGAGGTCTGAAATGGGCTGGACGCAGCTCAAGATAGATATTGACTGCTATCCGAGCCGCACGGCATACGGCTTTCTGAATAATACGGATTTTGCGCAGAAATACGGCCAGCAGGGCTTTCAGGACTTGGCTGCGTCTACCTCCAGGCACACGCAGGAGGCATGGGCGGCAGCCAAGGGAGCGGCCAGGCCGCACAGCAATCTACTAGGCCAGCAGGCGAAGTCACGCTTTTGGAGCGAGACAGTAAAGTGGCCGCAGTGGGTTGCCGAGCATATTCCTGACCCAGAGTTTACGGTGCACCCGCAGGAGGTCACGGGACAGATGGATATAGGTCAGGACAAATACGATATACAGACTACGGATCATGCCGATATTGCCATCAAGACGGGCACGGCTGAAACGAGTCTTGCTACGGAAGGCTCCATTCGCATGTGGACCACGGAAGGTCGCCTCGACGTACAAGTATAGCAGAACGGTTATTTTTTATTTTGGTGTTTGACACGGGGCAGGCAGCTAGCAGGCCTGCCTATGCAATGGTAGTTTTGCTGATGCTTTGAATAGCGAGATGTTGCGGAAATAAATTTTGGAGGCTTTTTTATGAGAAAGATAGATACTCGCCGTTTCGGCGAGCTGGAGGTTGATGAGCGGGATATTGTCAGATTTGCCGATGGACTGCCTGCCTTTGAGGATGAGCACGAATTTGTGGTACTGCCGTATGAAGAGGGCACGCCATATATGTTCTTGCAGTCCTTGGCGACACCGGAGCTGGCATTCCTAATGACAGACCCATTTGTATTTTTCCCAGACTATACCTTTGAATTGGATGATGCCAATATGGAAAAGCTGGGAGTCGAGTCCATGGATGACATTTTGGTTTGCACGCTGATTTCTATTCCGGCAACTGGCATTGCTGATATGACTACCAATCTGTTGGCACCGGTAGTAATCAACAGACATAGCAAAGAGGCAAGGCAGGTGGTGCTTGAGAGAACCCACTACACCACCAAGCACAGGCTGTTTCCCAAGGAAAAGGGGGCGGACTGATGCTCGTACTGACTAGGAGGCCTCATCAGGAGATTATGGTGGGGGATGACATCACCATTCACATCGTGGATGTCAATGGCGAGAACGTCCGAGTGGCAATCGAGGCTCCCCGTGACGTAAAGATATATCGGGGCGAAATCTACAAGGCGATTAAGGATGAGAACCGCAGTGCAGCGGTAGCGCCGAAGGATTTCGATTTGTCACAGGCTTTGCCAGAGAAGGAATAACCAGCTATCCGATGTCCTAGGCTGGATATCGGGTATAACGGACTAAATCATTTTCTATGGAGGGATAACAATGATTGGAAGAATGCAGGACATGGTAACGGCAGCAGTTGTTGTATCTGCTGCTGAGAATAAGGCGCCGCGCTATACAGGGACAAAAGGGGCGAGCAGTGACACGGGCACTAAGCAGGGCGAGGAAAATGCCGCTGTCAAATCTGCCTCGCAGCCGGATGTCGCTGATGCCATTACGGCAGCTAACGATGTAGAAAATAACTCGCCTGATCAGCAGAATAGTGAGGAGCAGGAGGGGAATCCGCTCGCACCGGAGTTTGTGAGCGAGATGACCAAAGAGCTGAATGATCTCATGAGCAAGCTGAACTGCGACCTAGAGTTTAAATATCATCAGGAAGTGGACATCATGTCCGTGCAGATGATTGACAAGAAAACCAAGGAAGTCATTAAGGAATATCCTCCAGAGGAAATGGTAAAGGGCATGATCAAGGCAAAGGATTGGCTTGGTGCTTTTTTGGATAAAAAAGTTTGATTTTTAAAGGAGTGAGCGACTATGAGTGCAAACGGAATTTATGGCCTGTCTGGTTCGGGCCTTGATATTGAGTCCCTCGTAAAGATGGGCATGAAGAGCAAGCAGAACCAGTATGATAAGATGTATCAGACCCAGCTCAAGAATACCTGGATCAAGGAAGCCTACAACACGGTCTATACTGATGTAAAGGCTTTCAAGGATACGATGTCCACCTTCAAGATGCAGTCCAACATGAGCGCCATGCAGGCGAGCAGCACCAATAACGATGTTGTCAGCGTTACTGCCAATGGTGCGGCGGCTGCCATGAACCACAAGGTATCTGTAGAGCAGGTAGCCAGCAACGCCTATCTGATGACTGCTGACGGCAAGACTATTGACAGGGCGGCAGGAGCAAGCTCTTCTACCAGCACATACCTTTATGATGTGCTTTACGGCTCTAATGCTTCTGAAGGCGCAAAAGATGCTGATGGACGCAATACCTATAATATCAAGGATTCCTCTGGCAATACAACCACCTATAAAGGCTCTGATATAGCTATTTCCATTCAGGTGGCAGATTCGGATAATGCGGTTGATGCTAATGGCAAACCTGTTACCCACACGATAGAGTATACCTATGATGATATTTTCAAGGATAAGAAGACTCTCAGTGATTTGGCTTCTGCCTTTGGCAACAGCGGCGCAAATATCCAGGGCAACTACGATACAGTCAATGATTCCTTCAGCCTGTACAACAAGACCAGCGGCGCAGACAACAAGATTAAGCTGCAGGCAAACAACGCTGCTTCGGCACAGCTCCTCAACAGCCTGCATCTTGCCAGCTACAATGCACAGGATAATACTTTGGGTAGCGAGACTACCTTTGCCGAGGGCACAATGAACGAGGCTGCTGTGGGCACCAATGCCAAGGCGACCATCGACGGCAAGACCTACGAGTCCGCTACCAACAAGCTGACGGTTGCCAACGTTATCTACAACTTCAACGGCGTATCTGCTAAGAATGCGGATGGTACGAGTCAGACCTCCTCTGTCAATGTTACGCAGGATACGGACACGATTGTCGATAATGTGAAGAAGTTCGTAGAGAGCTACAATACCCTGATTGACAGCCTGAACAGCAAGTATAGGGAAGAGCAGAACTCTGACTACAAGCCTTTGACCAAGGAGCAGGAAGCTGCCATGACGGATTCTCAGGTGGACAAGTGGAATGACAAGGCAAAGGCTGGTCTTTTGTATCATGATTCCAATATCTACTCCATCATCAGCAGCATGCGTGAATCTCTGTACACCAAGGTGGATGCGGTAGATACGGTCCTTACCGATTCCAAGGGCAACAAGTATTCCTACAATACCATGTCTTCGATCGGCATTACCACTTCCAACAATCAGGGCCATATTACTCTCGATGAGGACAAGCTGAAAAAGGCTTTGGCTGAAGATCCAGACTGCGTATACCAGCTCTTTGCCTCAGATCAGGACAGCACTTATGTTGCTGGCTCTACCAACAAGAACCAGTCTGACAACTATACCACCAAGAGCGACTACCTCAATACAGGTATTGCCAACAGACTGTACAATGCCATGGGCACCAGCATGACGACGCTGGAGAGCTACGCCGGTACTAGCAAGGACACCGATGATGAGAGCTATCTTGGCAAGCTGATTACCAATATGAATACCAAGATGTCCAGCTTCAAGACCTTGATGTCCTCCTACGAAAGCAAGCTCTACAGCAAGTATGACGCCATGGAGGTAGCTCTCTCCAAGCTGGGAACTCAGTTGAGCTATATTACGGGCTGATAGCCTGAAAAAGAGGGAAGTATATGATTAATAATGCAGCAGAAGCCTACAAAAGACAGCAAGTGATGACCGCCACGCCAGAGGCTCTGACGTTGATGCTATACAACGGCGCGCTTCGCTTTATGAAGGAAGGCTTAGAGGCTATGGAGGCCAAGGAGTGGGAGCATTGCAACAACTCTCTCCAAAGGGCGCAGAAGATTATCATGGAGTTTCAGGCTACCTTGAAGATGGAGTACGACATCTCCAAGCAGCTCATGCCGCTCTATGAGTATGTGTATAATGGCTTGGTAGAAGCCAACATGAAGAGCAATCCAGACAAGGTGAATGAGTGCATCGGCATCATCACCGAGCTGCGTGATGCTTGGGCGCAGGCCATGAAGATAGCTCGCAAGGAAAGAGGTGCTTCCTGATGCAGCAGCCTGTTGTTCGCAGGCGGCAGTTGGAGTTTACGGATCGCCAGCTTTGGGAAAAGTACTGGATGGTGACGCAGGAGCTTCTCAAGTACATCAAGGCTGAGGATATTGATTAAATGGGAGCCGCACACTTGTGACTTTAGTTGTGAGTTAGGCGACCAAGCTAGTCAGCGCATATAGAAATATGT
>SAMEA104315434__coassemble_288_pt1 | contig 30352 bp, 31 predicted proteins | sample SAMEA104315434__metabat2_high_PE_033 | metagenome-assembled genome bin SAMEA104315434 (sample SAMEA104315434) | gut metagenome | biome: Monkey gut; feature: monkey-associated habitat; material: faeces | place: China | collected 2013 | reverse complement strand
TTGCGAGGTTGATGAAGCAGGAAGCCCATTGGCTTTAGACAATGGGTAGTTCACCATAATGGCGCAGGATATATTCATGGCTGGCAGTCGGAAAATTGGTGGCTGACAGGCTTGCCGCAAAGATTGAATCCCTTTAGGGAGCAAATGCGGGATGATGTGCTCTGCCTTTGTTATAACGATGCTGGGGAGCTAGAATTTCAGCAAAGGAATGAGAGGACTGGCGAATGGATCAGCAAAGAAAAATCATATGCCATCTATATGGATGAAAATGATTATTCAGAGAGAAGCTGGCTGGAAAGAGATTATCCAAAATTGCTGCTGGAATTTTCAGGAGCAGATGGATGCCTGCCAGAGGAAGTTGATGACATTTTGCAAAACAAGAGCAGGGAATATGGAGAAATTCATTTTGATAATTATGACGATTATGCAACTAAATATCTGTATTCAGACCAGTTAGGATTATATGAATATGGCGATGAGGTATAGCAAAATAAACTTGGCAGTGGGTGCTGTGTTGTCAGCATCATATAATTTATTGGAAAGTAACATTCAGGAGGGGTAGTATGCAGGAAATTAGGTGTCCGAAATGCGGCGAGGTCTTCGTCGTGGACGAATCAGGCTACAACAGGATTGTCAAGCAGGTGCGGGATAAGGAGTTTGACAAGGAGCTGCAAAAAAGGGAAGCGGAGTTTAGACTGCTGCAAGAGAGGGATTTGGAGCTGGCGCAGGCGAAGCAGAAAAACGAGCTGGACAAGGTGATTTCTTCCAAGGATGCCCAGCTTGCGGATAAGGATAAGCTAATCGAGCAGCTAAAGGCAGAGCTAGAAAAAAATGAGGCGCTCAAGAAGCTGGCTGTTTCTGAGGCGACAAAGGAAAAAGAGGGCGAAATTTCCCAAAAGGCGATAGAGATTGTCAGGCTGAAAGAGAAGCTTGACAGCCAGGAGGCGGAAAACCAGCTCAAGGAGCAGTCACTTTGCAAGGCATATGAGGAGAAGCTGAAGCAAAAGGATGAGCAGATAGACTACTATAAGGATTTCAAGGCGCGCCAGTCCACCAAGATGGTCGGGGAAAGTTTGGAACAGCATTGTTTGAATCAGTTCAACTCGCTTAGGATGACGGCTTTTCCGACAGCGTATTTTGAGAAGGATAATGATGCCAAGACTGGCAGCAAGGGTGATTTTATTTTTCGAGAGAGCATGGAGGGGACGGAGTTTGTTTCGATTATGTTCGAGATGAAAAATGAAATGGATCAAACGGCGACCAAGCATAAAAATGAGGATTTCTTCAAGGAGCTGGACAAGGACCGTCGGGAAAAGAAGTGTGAGTATGCGGTGCTGGTTTCGCTTTTGGAAATGGACAACGAGCTATACAATAATGGCATTGTCGATGTCTCATACAGATATGAAAAGATGTATGTGATTCGTCCGCAGTTTTTTATCCCGATGATTACGCTCTTGCGCAATGCAGCACTCAATACATTGAAGTTTCGTCAGGAGCTGGAGGATGCCAAGAACCAGCAGCTTGATATAGCTAATTTTGAAGAAAATATGAATAACTTTAAGCAGGCTTTTGGACGTAATTATGAGATTGCCAGCAAAAAATTCAAGACAGCCATAGATGAAATTGACAAGACTATAACGCATCTGCAAAAGACAAAGGATGCCCTGCTGTCGTCTGAGAACCAGCTCAGGCTTGCCAATGACAAGGCAGATGACCTGAGCATCAAGAAATTGACCAAGAATGCGCCGTCAGTGAGAAAAATGTTTTCAGACATTTGACAACGGAAGCCATATTGTGTTAAACTGAATAAGCTGATGTGCGGGCGTGGCGGAACTGGCAGACGCGCTGGACTTAGGATCCAGTGCCGCAAGGCGTGGAGGTTCGACCCCTCTCGTCCGCACCAAATTTTATACCACAAAGACTGTGAAGAAGAGGAGTACCTGCTCTATGTTGGCTTAGAGATAAAGGCGGCTGGTGAAAGCCTTTGCTATCAGGCAGGGAAGGTAGCTTTGGAGTTGTCTGGCTGAAGGATTGCTGGTAGGCTGGGACGCTGGACGGCGTTAGGTCTTGAGTGTGCACATGGATGATGTGCAAATTTAGGTGGTACCACGGAAGATATGCTCTTTCGCCCTTTTGAGGGCGGGAGAGCTTTTTTGTTAGCAATTTAATTATAAAAGGAGTTTGAAAAAATGGAAGAAAACAATATTCCCAAGGTTTATGACCCGAAGAGCTTTGAGAAGAAATGGTATGGCTTTTGGGAGGAAAACAAGCTGTTTCATGCGGTTGTCGATGAGGAAAAAGAGCCATACAGCATTGTGATACCGCCTCCAAATGTAACAGGACAGCTTCACATGGGGCATGCACTGGACAATACCTTGCAGGATATTCTGATTCGCTGGCGGCGCATGCAGGGCTACAATACCCTGTGGATGCCTGGCTGCGACCATGCTGGCATTGCGACTCAGGCGAAGGTCGAGGGTGCTCTTAGAGCCGAGGGCACGAACCGCTATGAGCTGGGACGTGAAAAGTTCCTTGAGAGAGTTTGGGATTGGAAGGAAAAGTTTGGCAGCCGCATCATGAGCCAGCTTCGTTCGCTCGGTTCTTCCCTCGACTGGGACAGGGAGCGCTTTACTATGGACGAGGGCTGCTCCAAGGCAGTGCGCGAGGTTTTTGTCAGCCTGTATGAAAAGGGACTGATTTATCAGGGAACACGCATTACCAACTGGTGTCCTGACTGCAACACGGCTATTTCGGATATTGAGGTTGAGCATGAGACCGAGGCAGGACATCTGTGGCATATCCGCTACCAAATCAAGGGCGAGGCTGGCTATGTAGAGGTAGCAACTACTCGTCCAGAGACCATGTTCGGCGATACTGGCGTAGCCGTAAACCCTAACGATGAGCGCTATGCAGGGCTGGTTGGCAAGACATTGATTTTGCCAGTTGTTGGCAGAGAAATTCCGCTGTTTGCTGATGAATATGTTGATTCTGCTTTTGGTACGGGTGCTGTAAAGGTTACGCCTGCACATGACCCGAACGACTATGAAATGGGACTTCGCCACAACCTAGAGCAGATCAAGGTTATTTCCAATACTGGCAAGATGACCGAGGGTGCTGGCAAATATGAGGGCATGGATCGCTACGAGTGCCGCAAGGCGCTGGTCAAGGAGCTGGAAGAAATCGGCGCTTTGGTATCTGTTGAGGAGCATGAGCACGCTGTCGGACACTGCTCGCGCTGTCATTCCACTATTGAGCCAATGATTTCTACGCAGTGGTTTGTGAAGATGGACTCTCTTGCCAAACCTGCCGTGGAGGCTGTCAAGACTGGCAAGATTAAATTCGTGCCTGAGAGGTTTACCAAGATTTATTGCAACTGGCTGGACAATATCCGTGACTGGTGCATTTCTCGCCAGTTGTGGTGGGGACATCGGATTCCTGCTTGGTATTGTGATGACTGCGGCGAAACCATCGTATCACGCACTGATATAGATGTATGTCCAAAGTGCGGCGGCAAGCATCTGCATCAGGACGAGGACGTATTGGATACATGGTTTAGCTCCGGCCTGTGGCCGTTTGAGACGATGGGCTGGCCAGAGCAGACTCCTGAGCTGAAGCAGTTCTATCCAACTAGCACGCTGGTAACGGGCTATGATATTATTTTCTTCTGGGTTGCCCGCATGGTCATGATGGGCTTGGAGTTTGGCAAGGATATTCCGTTCAAGACTGTATATATTCACGGCTTGGTGCGTGATGAGCAGGGACGCAAGATGTCCAAATCCTTGGGCAATGGCATTGACCCAGTAGAGGTTATTGACCAGTATGGCGCTGATACCTTGAGATTTATGCTGATTACGGGCAATACGCCTGGCAATGATATGAGATTTATCAATGACAGGGTGGTTGCGACTAGAAACTTTGCCAATAAGCTGTGGAATGCATCGCGCTTCATGCTGATGAATCTGGAGGGTTTTGACAAGGGCTTTGTGCCGACAGAGGCGGACTATACTTTGGCAGATAAATGGATTATGTCCCGCTATGCCAAGACGGCGCAGGGCGTGACTGCCAATTTGGAGAAGTTCGAGCTGGGCGAGGCAGGCCGCCTGATTTATGATTTCATCTGGAATGAGTTCTGCGACTGGTACATCGAGCTTGCCAAGGCAAGGCTCTACGACAAGGAAAATCTGCGCCCTCGCCAGACGGCGCAGTATGTACTTGGCTATGTGCTGGAAGGAACTTTGCGTCTTTTGCATCCATTTATGCCATTTATCACCGAGGAGATTTGGCAGCATATTCCGCATGACGGCATCAGCATCATGGTAGCCGAGTGGCCTGCCAATGACGCAAATGCTCTGGCTAAACTGATTAACGATGCTGATGAGGCAGCCATGACTGCGATCATGGAGTCCATCAAGACCATCCGTGCATTGCGTTTGGAGGTCAATGCGGCACCTGGCAAAAAGAGCGAGGTTATCTTGAACTTTACGGATGAAAATCTGCGTCAGGTATTTGCTGATAATGAGGGCTATCTGACCGTACTGGCTGCAGCCGAGCCTGTTACCATGCTGGCTGCTGGCGCTGGCAAGCCGGAAAATGCCATGGCTGGCGTAGTAAATGGCGTAGAAATCTACCTGCCATTGAAGGGCTTGATTGACGTTGAGAAGGAAACAGCACGCCTCAACAAGGAAATGGCTACCCTAGAAAAGGAAGTCAGCCGTTTGGAAAAGAAGCTGGGCAATCAGGGCTTTTTGGCAAAAGCACCTGCCGAGGTAGTTGCTGGTGAGCAGGAAAAGCTGAAGGGCTATCAGGAGAAGCAGGCCGCCGTCAAGGAGCGACTGGCATATTTGGCTACCCTGTAATGATGTGTCCGATGTCCCCTCTCCTCTATGGGCGAGGGGTGTGAAATTTGTTCGATTAGATTCAGTGGGAGCATAAGACTCCCGCTGAATAAGTTTTATTTTATTGAGGGAGGGAAGCGTATGAATTATCGGGAATCATTGGCATATCTTGATGAACTAAATGTATTTGGCGTAAATCTTGGTCTTGCCAGAATCCAAAGGCTGATGTTTCTTTTAGGCGATCCGCAGAAAGAATATAAGACCATTCATGTTACGGGAACAAACGGCAAAGGCTCTGTAACTGCCATGCTTGCTTCCTGCTTGCAAGCGGCAGGGATTCGTACAGGCATGTACATTTCGCCTCATCTCTCTTCCTATACAGAGCGGATGGTTATTGACGGCAAGCCGGTTTCTGAGCAGCAGTTTGCTGAAGCTCTCAGCGTGGTGCGTGACATCTGCGAGTTTATGCAGGGCGAGGGCGATGAGCATCCCACTCAGTTTGAGGTTATTACGGCGGCGGCTTTCCTGCTTTTCCAAAAGGCTGGCGTAGAGTATGCCGTTATCGAGGTGGGACTTGGCGGACTTTTGGATTCGACCAATGTAATCACGCCAGAGGTTTCGGTGATTACCAATGTTACCTTCGAGCATGCCGACAAGTGCGGTGGCACGCTGGCAGGGATTGCCGCCCACAAGGCAGGCATTATCAAGGCAGGCGTGCCTGTGGTGACGGGAGCAGATGGCGAGCCGTTGGAGATTATTGCCAAGACGGCGCAGGAAAAAAATGCTGCCCTGTACGTGGCAGGCAGGGATTTTGCGGCGGAGGCGATGCAGCCTCTGGGACAGCTTTCGATACCGCCGAATCTTGGTGCTACTGGCTACGGCGTGCAGGACAGGGCACTGACGGATATGCAGATGGAGGCTCTTTCCAAGCTGCATCTGGACTGCAATGAGTGCGAGGACGGACAGCAGCTTGTGATATTCAACGGCAAGAATCCTATGTTTGCTACCATGAACTATAAGCTCTCTCTCTTAGGGCTGCATCAGGTCGCAAACAGCGCCATAGCGGCGGCGGCATTTATGGTGCTGGCAGCCAATGACCTGCGCTTTACGCAGAAGGCCCTGAAGCAGGGCATGAAGAAGGTGGCATGGCCTGGGCGGTTTGAATTGATAAGTGGCTATCCTTACAAGGTGCTGATTGACGGTGCACACAATCCAGCCGGCATCGAGACGCTGAGAAAGAGCCTTGATTACTATTTCCCTCACAGCAAGCGAATCTTTTTGCTGGGCATCCTCAAGGACAAGGACTACAAGCGTATGCTGGAATATCTGCTGCGCCCAGAGGATGTGGCGGTCATGACGACGCCTGACTCTCAGAGGGCTGCTGAGCCGGAGGAGCTTTTGCCATACGTGCCGGCAGAGGTCAAGGAAGCCGTGCCTCAGCCGGCCGATGCGCTAAAGAGGGCGGAGGAATTGGCTGTGCGGGCAGGCGAAAAGGATGAGGCGATGCTCATCTGCGCAGGTTCTCTGTATCTTATCGGGGCATTGAGGGAAATGCTCTTAACTGAAGGAAACAATAAAAATAACTGATGATTATGCTTTGAAGAAGGTTATGCAGGTGATTCTGCATGACCTTCTTCCTAGTTTTAAGCTAAAAATTCAAAAAAAAAAAAAATAGGTTCGAGATATTGCAAAATCAGATTTTTTGATTTATAATGCAACTATATCATGGTGTGGTTGACTTTATTATTTAACATTGGGCATATGGATAATAAGCGTCAATCACAGTAGCAAAAAAAATTGTAGGGAGGATTTTTTATGAAAATCAGACAACAATTTGCTGCCCTAATTGGTGTCATGGCTTTGCTGATGGTCATTATCAGCGGTGTGGGGTATTACATGGCATCTTCGATGCTTTCGGAGAGTATCGAAAACCAGCTTACAGCCATTGTCCAAGAGCAGGGCAACAAGCTGGATACATGGATGGAGCGCAAGGCTGCCCTTTTGGATGGCGTGACCCGCTCATTGAGCCAGCAGCCTGCCGAACTGACGGGCTCTATAGCCTCTCGTCCCTATCTAGGAGTAATGGCTGGAGATAAGAACATACAGGATATTATCAACGGCACTGAGGAAGGTCAGGCGATTAGCTGGGATGAGGGCGATATTGCTGGTCCGAACTACGACCCTCGTACCCGTGACTGGTACAAAAAGGCCAAGGCTGATAAGAAGCCATTCTTTACAGAAGCCTATATTTCCAGGACTGGCAAGACGGCAGGCCAGGTAGTAGTTTCCTATGCTTCGCCACTTACGGGTTCTGATGGCGTATTTAGGGGTGCTCTTTGCGAAGATATTAGCTTGGATGTGCTTGGCGATGTCATCAAGCAGGTGAAGTATGAGGATCAGGGCACAGGCGTTATCATTGATGGTGCAGGACAGATTATTGCTTCCTCAGGCGAGGAAAAGCAGATGTCCAAGATTCAGGATGATGCGGATCTGGGTTCTCACTACAATGACATGATTTCCAATGGCACAGGCTATTTTGAACTGGAGCGAAACGGCGAGGATACCGTGTTTGCCTATACAACTCTTTCATCCTCTGGCTGGATTGTCGGACTTTTCGTGCCTAGGAGTTATGTATTTGCGCCGTTGACCAATCTGCGCCTTGTCTATGGCATTGTATTCCTTATCGGCGTGGCACTTACCTGTTTGGGCGGCTTTGCCTTTGCCAAGAAGATTATAGATGTAGTCCTGAGGCTGAAGGAAAATGCCAGCGAGCTGGCTGGCGGCAACCTCGCCGTGGCAGATATGTCCATCAACTCGCAGGATGAGTTTGGCGAGCTGACAGAGGGCTTCAATACCATGAAGCATCATCTCCACGAGCTTATCCAAAAGACCAGCACTGTTTCCCAGCAGATTGCGGCTTCCTCCGAGGAGCTTACCGCGGGTTCGCAGCAGTCTGCCGAGGCAGCTACCAATGTAGCAGAAACCATCACCCATATTGCCAGCGGGATGCAGAAGCAGACCGAGAATATCGATACGGCAAAGCACGCTGTAGATACGCTCTTTAGCGAGATTCAGGTCATGGGCAATGATACCACCGTCATTGTCACTGCTTCCAATGATACGTCCGAGGCTGCCAAGGTCGGCGAGACGCTGATGAATCAGGCTAGGGAAAAGATGGATAACATTGAGGATGCTGTCAGCACTTCTGCCGAGACCGTGCGCATCCTAGGCGAGAATTCCAAGGAAATCAGCATGATTGTCGATACCATCGTGGCTATCTCCGATCAGACTAACCTTCTTTCGCTCAATGCTGCCATCGAGGCGGCAAGGGCAGGTGACGCAGGCAAGGGCTTTGCCGTAGTTGCCGAAGAGGTCAGAAAGCTGGCTGTAGAATCCCAAAAGGCAGCCGAGCAGATCCAGGCGAAGATTGCCTCTATCCAGAGCGATACCGAGCAGGCCGTAACTGCCATGCAGAAGGGTTCTGAGGAGGTACAGCAGGGTACGGTCGCTATTCAGGAGGTTGGCACTCAGTTTGATTCAATCATGCAGAAGGTAAACAACATTCAGGATAAGATGGAATCGTTCCAGTCCTCTGCCACCCATATCTATGAAGGCGCAAACAAGATTGTCAGCGCTATTGATGCTATTGACGAGGTAAGCCGCGATACTTCGGCACATACGCAGACCATTTCTGCGGCTGCCGAGGAGCAGTCTGCTTCCGCCGAAGAAATAGCTTCCTCTTCCAATGCCCTTGCCAATATGGCAACCCAGATGCAGGAAGAAACAGGAAAATTCAAACTTTGATACTTCTCTAATAGGGGCTGTCGCACTACGAAATTGGTCGGCAGCCTTTATTTGCATCTGTATGATTAATATTTTTATAGGAGCGTTTGCGCTATATGGATGCGCCTGTAAAAGATATATGTCATGCTAAAAAATAAAAACAGGGCTGCTGCCAAGGTGAAAATCATCAAGGCAGCAGTCCTGCTGTATTTTGTCTGCAATTAAATCGTGCGGCTATGATTATTAAATCTGGCGATACATGCCGATAACCTTGCCGAGAATCGTAACTTCCTTTGCATGGAGCGGCTCCATGCCGTCATTCTCTGGCTGGAGGCGGATGCCGTCAGCTTCCTTGAAGAAGCGCTTCACGGTAGCAGCCTCGCCGTCTACGCTGGCTACGACGATGTCGTTGTCCTCGGCGGTACTCTGCTTGTGAACCATGAGGAAGTCGCCGTCATTGATGCCTGCCTTGACCATGCTTCTGCCAGAAGCCTTCAGCATGAAGCAGTCATCGGTAGTGCCCATGAGATGGGTAGGGAAAGCAAAGGTATCTTCGATGTTTTCCTGTGCCAAGAGAGGAACTCCGGCAGCGGCATTGCCAGCCAAAGGTACATTGACAGTGCGCTCCCAAGGTTTGTCCTCCAGCAAATCAATAGCGCGAGGCTTGGTCGGGTCACGGCGAATGAGTCCTGCTGCCTCAAGCTGGTTCAAATAGCCATGTACGGTGGAGCTGGACTTGAGACCGACTTCCTTGCCAATCTCGCGTACAGATGGCGGATAGCCCTTCTTCATCAACTGCTCCTTGATAACCTTGTAAATCTGCTCCATTCTTTTGTCAGCACAACGCTTGCGTCCCATATTAATACATCCTTTCAATAATCTTGAATATTGTAATCACGTAAACTCCCATTAGACGTGGATATTATACCATATAAATGTTTGTTTGTAAAGTGTTCCGCAAACAAAAGTATTGAGAAAATACTGCTGGCAGATTGTGCAAAATGTGATAGAAAATATGTTGCAAATAAGCTGCCTTTATGTTAAAATAAACGCAGAAATACAGAGACAGTCTTTGGGGCAGGGTGTGATTCCCTACCGGCGGTACAGCCCGCGAGCCTGACAGGCAGAGTAGTTCTGCACGCTGGGCATGATTCGGTGAGATTCCGAAGCCGACAGTATAGTCTGGATGAGAAAAGACGTGTTGTGTGCATCTTTTTATGTATTGTCAATGACTGTTGAGGACTATTTCCCTTGACGGTCTTTTTTTGTTTTTGTGCATAGGCTGCTTCTGTACTTCAGATATTATGTATCAGAGGTGATAGGATGCAAGAGAATTTTGACGAGCAGATGATGAGGCGGGCTATCGAGCTGGCAAAAAATGCCGTGGGACGCACATCGCCAAATCCTTTGGTAGGAGCTGTCGTCGTCAGGGACGGACGCATTGTGGCAGAGGGCTGGCATCGAAAGGCTGGTACGCCCCATGCGGAGGTACATGCCCTGAATATGGCAGGAGAGCTGGCACGTGGAGCGACGGTATATGTTTCTCTTGAGCCTTGTGCCCACTATGGCAGGACAGGTCCTTGTGCCAAGGCGCTGGTAGAAGCCGGTGTCAGCAGAGTGGTTGTCGCTATGACCGACCCGAATCCCAAGGTGGCAGGCAAGGGCATCAGGATTCTGAGGGATGCCGGCGTAGAGGTGACGACAGGCGTGCTGGAAAAAGAGGCTCAGGAGCTTAACGAGGTGTTTCTCAAGTGGATTACGACAGGCAAGCCGTTTGTGGCACTCAAGACGGCGATGTCCCTAGATGGCAAGATTGCCACGGCTGCAGGAGAATCGCAGTGGATAACCAACGAAAAGTCGCGCTACGAGGGACACAGGCTTCGGGACATTTATGACGGCATACTGGTGGGTATCAATACGGTCTTGCAGGATAATCCCAGCCTGACTACCAGGCTGCGCGAATATCAGGGACAAAATCCCGTGCGCATCGTCCTTGACAGTCGGGCAAGGCTGCCGCTTGACAGCCGTCTTGCCACCGATGGAGCAGCTAGGACGATTGTGGCAGTATCTGCCAAAGCTCCTGCCGACAGGGTGGCGGCCTTGAAAAAAGCAGGGCTGGAGGTTCTGACGGCAGGCACGGACATGGTGGATGTGGTCGGACTGATGGAGCAGCTTGGCGCTATGAAGATTACATCTGTTTTGGTGGAAGGCGGCGGCAGGGTGAATTTTTCGCTGCTGGAGGCTGGACTCGTGGACAGGGTGTACGCCTTTGTTGCCCCCAAGATCATAGGCGGCAGCCAGGCATTGACGCCAGTAGAGGGAGAGGGTTTTGCTTCCCTGTCACAGGCTGTCAGGCTGGAAAATATCAAGACGAAGCTGCTAGGCGATGATGTCCTGATTACGGGCAGGGCATGCAGGTCAAGGACTGAATAAAGGGGAATGTTATGTTTACGGGAATTGTAGAAGAAGTGGGAAAGGTAAAATCCATAGGCAATGGCGTTTTGCGGATTCAAGCCGACAAGGTCTTGGAGGATGTGCGCCTGGGCGACAGCATTGCCGTCAATGGCATCTGCCTTACAGTTACGGACTTTGGCGCTGACAGCTTTCAGGCGGATGTCATGCCCGAAACAATCAGGCGCACTTCCCTTGGCGAGCTGAAGCTCGGCAGCCCTGTAAATCTGGAACGTGCCCTTACGCTCAGCAGTCGTCTAGGCGGACATATCGTCAGCGGCCATATAGATGGGACGGGGCGGATTGTTTCCCTGAAGGAGGATAAAAATGCGATTCTCATGAAGATAGAGGCAGAAGGCTCGATTCTTCGCTATATTGTGGAGAAAGGCTCTGTCGCTCTCGATGGCATCAGCCTGACCGTGGCGCAGGTGACGAGCCTGGATTTTACGGTTTCCTTGATACCGCATACCAGGCAGGTAACAAATCTTTCGGCAAAGGGCGAAGGCTCGCTGATTAATATAGAAAATGACGTGGTAGGCAAGTATGTGGAGAAGTTGTTGCAGCCAGCAGATAATATGGCTGCTGCAACGCCAAAATCCAGCATTACCATGGATTTTCTAAGGCAGAATGGTTTTTGAGAGATATATTCCCCGCAGGGGATTACGAGATAAAGGAGCATGGATATGGCAAAATTTGCAACAGTTGAAGAGGCAATCGACGAAATCAGAAACGGCAATATGATTATTGTAGTAGACGATGAGGATCGCGAGAATGAGGGCGACATCATCGTAGCAGCAGAAAAGTGCACTGCCGAGCATGTTAATTTTATGGCTACGCATGCCAAGGGTCTGATTTGCACGCCTGTAGAGGGATATATCCTTGACAGGCTGAAGATTGGCCAGATGGTTACAAATAATACCGACAATCATGAAACCGCCTTTACGGTTTCGGTAGATGCTGTCAGTACGACTACCGGCATCTCAGCATACGAGAGGTGGGAAACTGTCAAGAAGATTATTGATCCAGAGGCAAAGCCGGAGGATTTCCGCCGTCCGGGCCATGTATTTCCGCTACGTTCCGTGCCGGGCGGCGTGCTGCGCCGTGCAGGGCACACCGAGACGACCACTGATTTGGCACGTTTGGCAGGCTTGATTCCTGCTGGCTGGTGCTGTGAAATCATGGACGATGACGGACATATGATGCGCACGCCGAAACTTTTGGAGTTTGCCGACAAGCACGGTCTGAAGATTATTACCGTCAAGTCCTTGATTGAGTATCGCAAGAAAACTGAGTGCTTTGTAGAGAAGATTGCCGAGGCGGATCTGCCTAGCAAATATGGCCATTTCAGGATTCATGCCTATGAAAGCAAGCTGGACGGCAAGTGCCATTTGGCTATCATGAAGGGCGATGTTAGGGGCAAGAAGGACGTGCTGGTAAGGGTGCACTCCGAATGTCTGACGGGTGATGCCCTCGGCTCTATGCGCTGTGATTGCGGCGAGCAGCTCGCAACTGCTCTAAAGAAAATCGAGGCAGAAGGCTGCGGCGTGGTTCTCTATATGCGTCAGGAGGGCAGAGGCATCGGCTTGGCAAATAAGATGCGCGCCTATGAGCTGCAGGATCAGGGCAAGGACACGGTAGAGGCAAATGTCTTGCTGGGCTTTGCACCAGATGAGCGCGATTATGGCATTGGTGCGCAGATTTTGGCAGATTTGGGACTCAGCAGTATTCGCCTGATGACCAACAATCCAGCCAAGAGAGCAGGCTTGGAGGGATATGGACTGAGCATTTCGGAAAGAGTGCCTTTGATTATGCCTGTGAATGAATACGATAAGAACTATATGAAGGTAAAGCGCTCAAAGATGGGACATATTCTGGACTAAGGCATAAAGGCAGATATAATGAGGCAGCCGATGTACAGCATCTTTTATAGGTGTGAGAATTGAGATGTTTACGTAGTGAAAGCAAAGTATTCACTCTTATTGAAACACCACGGTGAAAAAAGTAGTGGTATAAGGAGGACTTTTCATGAAAGAGGTAAAGATTTTGGAGGGCATGCTCAATGCGCAGGGACTGCGTTTTGGCATTGTGGTATCGCGTTTTAATGAGTTTTTTACGTCCAAGCTGCTGGGCGGTGCACTGGATACCCTGCATCGTCACGGCGCAAACGAGGATGATATTACCGTAGCGTGGGTTCCAGGTGCGTTTGAGCTGCCGCTGGTTGCCAAGAAGATGGCTGAAACCGGCAAATACGATGCCATTATTGCTTTGGGGACTGTTATCCGTGGTTCTACTACGCACTATGACTATGTATGCAACGAGGCTGCCAAGGGCATTGCACAGGCAAGCATGGCTACTGGTGTGCCTGTTTCCTTCAGCGTCGTAACCACTGAAAATTTGGATCAGGCTATCGAGCGTTCTGGCACCAAGGCAGGAAACAAGGGCGCAGATGGCGCTATGACCGCTATCGAGATGGCAAATTTGCTGCGTCAGATTTGATAGGGGGCGCAGTAGATGAAAATAGGCGTAATCAGTGATACCCATGGCTGCCGTGACCATTGGGCCAAGGCTTATGACAAATTTTTTAAGGATGCAGATTTGATTATCCATGCGGGAGATGTGCTCTATCACGGCCCGCGCAATCCTATGCTGGAGGACTATAATCCAGCGGAATTGGCAGAAAAAATCAATGCCTGTACGCAGCCTGTGCTGATTTGCAAGGGCAATTGTGACTCCGAGGTAGACCAGTTGGTGCTCAATACTCCAGTTCAGTCTCCGTATGTACATGCCTTTGCTGATGGCAGGCATATTGTGGCAACGCATGGACACATGGTGGAAGCTGATGAGGACAAGGATAAAATGGCTGCGGCAATCAAGGCAGATATTTTTATCAGCGGACATGTGCATTATACGGTGCTCGAAAAGAGGGGCAATACCGTATTTTTGAATCCAGGCTCGCCCTCGCTTTCCAAGCGTGAGGACGGAAGGCAGACCTGTGCAGTTATTTGCGAGGATGAAATTAGGGTTTATGATGTCAATACCAGCGAAGTGTTGATGGAGTACAAATTCTGATTTATCGGGTTAAATAACATTCTAAAGGTGTATTCATTGTATTTTCTTGTAGTCATGGTACATACCCTTTCAGGCACGTTCGCACTATGGATATGAGCCTCACGCTGCTAAACTCATTTAACCGCAAGAAAATATTTACGGCGTAAATATTTTCTTGGCTTAAATTCGTTAAGAAGCGAGGCTCATATACATGCCTGTGCAGGGTATATGCCATGCCTTTCAGTTCGTGCAATTAATGTGCTTTTTTGCCTTGGCAGAGTTTGCAAACTGTGGCTTGCCTAGTTGCATCTCGAAGAATGCCTGTAGGGTGCTGCCATACCGCCAATAAATCTAGGTGAAAGTGAAAATAATTTAGCTAGACAAATCAGGATTTTAATAGCAGCGTTCAGCACATATTTCAACCAGTGCATCGCTATAGCGGTCTTTAAAATAACCAATACTAAGAATCGTATGCTCATTGCTTGCGATTCTTTTTTTGTTTGCAGTCTTATATGTCGCAATCATGAGGCTTTCTCAAAAGTATTATTTTCTTGAGGGATATTTTATCAAAGTGAGCTGTATAATGATTAGTAAATGTAATCATTATAATAAGTATAAAGATTTGATTAATTAGTTATAGTGAATTATAGTAGAGGTAATTTTAGAGAAGGAGGATGACGATGGTGGCTAGAAACCTAATTTTATATTATTCGCGCAAGGGAGAAAACTATGTGAATGGGAGGATTGAAGACCTGAAGAAAGGCAATACGGAAATCTGCGCGGAGTACATACAGAAAGCTGTCGGAGGAGATCTTTTTGAGATCAAGACAGTAAAGGAGTATGCAAAAGATTATCATACCTGTACGGAAGAAGCTGCACAGGAAGTAAAAGTCAATGCAAGACCGAAGCTTGCACAATATCTGGAAAATATAGATTCCTATGAAAATGTGTTTGTCTGCGGGCCTTGCTGGTGGGGAACCTTCCCAATGGCTGTTTTTTCTCAGATTGAAAGATTGGATTTTAGCGGAAAAAAGGTAATGGTTCTTATGACACATGAAGGAAGTGGATTGGGAAGCAGTGAACGAGACCTAAGAAAAATGTGCAAGGGTGCGATATTTGGAAATGGCATGGCTGTGCATGGCGCAGAGGCAGCAAAAGCTGAGAAAGCTGTTGCGGTATGGGCAAAGAAGAATGCAGCAAAATAAAAGGAGCGTGGAAATAATGAATAAAGAAGTAATGATTGTAACTGGTGCAGGACAAATTTCAATGGCAATTGCAAGACGCATAGGATACGGAAAGAAAATTGTCATGGGCGATAAAAATATGGGAAATGCAAAAGCAATTGCAAAGATTATGAATGAAGCTGGTTTTGATGTTGAGCCAGTGGAAATGGATATGGCTTCAAGAGAATCTATTTTACATCTTATCGCAAGAGCGAAAGAATATGGAGATATTAAAATGCTGGTAAACGGAGCTGGAGTATCACCATCTCAGGCCTCGATTGAGACAATATTGAAAGTTGATCTTTATGGAACAGCAGTACTTCTCGAAGAAGTGGGCAAGACTATTTCTCAAGGTGGCGTGGGTGTAACAATTTCAAGCCAATCTGGTTGGAGAATGCCGCAGCTAACAGCCGAACAGGATGCACAACTGGCAACTACAGCGACAGATGAGCTTTTAAACTTGGATATTTTGCAGCCAAGGAATATCAGGGACACACTTCATGCATATCAGATGGCAAAACGCTGCAATGAGAAGCGTGTGATGGCACAGTCAGTAGAATGGGGAAAGCGGGGGGCACGAATTAACGACATTGCACCTGGAATTATTGTCACACCGCTTGCAATTGATGAATTTAACGGACCTCGTGGAGATTTTTACAAAAATATGTTTGCAAAATGTCCGGCGGGAAGACCAGGAACAGCGGATGAAATTGCAAATGTAGCAGAACTTTTGATGAGCGATAGAGGGGCATTTATTACGGGGTCTACTTTCCTTGTGGATGGCGGAGCGACAGCAAGTTACTATTATGGTCCATTGAAGCCAGAGGTATAAGCGTATGGAGTGGTATAGGAAGACAAAAATCGTTATCACTGCCATGTGCATGACAATTCTCCTGCTGTCCGGATGTGGGAATGAAGCCTCTTTAGAAACCAAAACCGAGGCAGCAACGTATGCAAACGCAAATGATCAGCATAAGGAACCAAAGAGCGAGGAAGATAGCATGATTATTAAAGCAAATGAAACGGAATATGAGGTGGTCTCGGATCAGAATGAGACTGTCAAAAATATTGCGGGAAACTTGCCATTAACTCTGGATATGGTTCGTTACGCAGGACATGAGTTTTATTCAGAACTTCCATTTACACCGACTTTTGCTCAGGAGAGGACATCTGAAATCAAGGCAGGACATGTGTATTACTGGGATGGCTGGAATGCTTTTGTTATTAACTATATCGACAGTGATATCAGTCCGTACAAGGTTGTTCATATTGGTGAGATTAAAGATAAATCAATATGTGATGTTCTTGCAGATGGAACAGATCACATTCAGATTGACGTGAGGTAAAAGCAGGTGCGAGATCGTGAGTAAAAAGATTACAGGCATTTTATTGTGTGTGCTGATGGTTATTGCTCTTACTGCCTGTGGTAACAGTTCGGGAACGGCTCATCCTGCGGCACAGCCAAAAGATAAGTCGGAAGTATCTTCGCAGCAGGAATACTCTTCGTTGAATACACAAAGAACCCAAAATAAGGACATGAGCAACGAAAGCGCTAGTGAAACAGGACAGGTTTCTAAGACAAATAATGCCCGCATACTTGTAGCGTATTTTTCCAAAGCTGATGAAAACTATGGTGTTGGCTTTGTCGAAAAGGGAAATACTGAGATTATCGCTGAGATGATTGCCGAAGAAACAGGGGCGGATACCTTTAAAATTGAGAGGGCTACGCCTTATCCAGCAGATTATGATGAGTGTACAGATGTAAGTGACAAAGAGCATCGTGATAATGCAAGACCTACATTGAAAAATACCTTAGATAATTTGGATGGCTATGATGTGATTTATCTTGGAATGCCGATATGGTGGGGTGATATGCCGATGCCAGTTTATACCTTTGTAGAGGGATTGGATTGGCAGGGAAAGCTCATATATCCGTTTACTACTCATGCTGGAAGTGGGCTGTCTTCCGTTCCGAGAACATTGGGTCGCATTTGTGATGGTGCGTTAATTGGAGATGGTTTTACAATTGCAGGAACAACTGCACAGAATAATCAGGACAAAGCAAGAAAAGCTGTGGTTGAGTGGATTAACAGCAATAATAAGTAAAGGCTGCCCGTGTTATGATGTTTTAGATTAGGATTGTATTATGCCAATATTGTTGCCATCGTATCGTCCGTTTTATTCAATAGTTAATAAAAAACTAGAATAATTTTAATCAGTCCTGCATATCACTTCTGTTTTATGCTATAATAAGTTACTAAATGTTGTATGCTTTGATAGGCGAGAATATATTCGCCTTTTTGGAGCAGTCGAAAATTCAGTCAGGATTTAGTTAGGACGTGAAAATATGTCAGATACATTAGTAAAAGCAATTACCAAAGGCGTGCGTGTTTATGCGGCAGTGACTACGGATTTGGTCAATGAGGCAATCAAGCGCCATGACTGCTATCCTGTAGCGGCAGCGGCTCTAGGCAGAACCATGACGGGTGCCCTGCTGATGGCAGCTAATCTGAAAAACAAGGAAGCCATTACGGTAAATATCAGGGGCGATGGACCATTGGCAAATATCACGGCGGATGCCGTACCAGAGGGGTATGTGCGCGGCTACGTTGCCAACCCTCATGTGGAATTGCCACTAAACGACAAGGGCAAGCTGGATGTAGGAGGCGGCGTAGGTCAGGGATTGGTCACTGTCACTAGGTTTACCGGACTTCGAGAGCCGATGCGCGGCAGCAGCGAGATTGTCACGGGCGAAATAGCCGAGGATTTGACCAACTATCTGTATGTTTCGGAGCAGACGCCGTCCAGTATAGGTCTGGGTGTCTTGGTTGATACGGATTATACTGTCAAGGCTGCCGGAGGCTTTATGATACAGCCTATGCCTGACGCAGATGAGGAAATTATCGCCAAGCTGGAGGAGAATCTGAAAAATCTGCGTCCTGTCACGACCATGATTGCCGAGGGCAAAGGGCCTAAGGAAATTATTGAGGAAATAATGACAGGCTTTGAGATGGAATTTCTGACAACCACGGAGCTTGGCTTTAAGTGCCAGTGTTCCAAGGAGCGCTTAGAGGATGTTCTCTTGAATTTGAATAGGGATGATATGCTCTCCTTGATTGAGGATGGTCAGGCAGAGGTCTGCTGCCAGTTCTGCGGTGCAAAATATCACTTTAGCAAGGAAGAGCTAGAGCATCTTTTAAAATTAGCCGACGGTGTAAAGTAAAAATACTTTACAAGAATATTTTTTTCTGCTATAATGACTAACGCAATGTGTAAATAGGCATTATCAGTCCACTGGGTAATTTTTATTTGCAATGTTGCAATTGATAGTGAGCGTGTGTTATAATATTCATATTGTGTGTGAAGAGCGTACACACTCATAGATACTACAAGGAGGTGTGTTACATGGCAAGTGTATGTGAAGTATGCGGCAAGGGTGAGCTGAGCGGCAACAATGTCAGCCATTCCCATCTGAAGACTAAGCGTTCTTGGAAGCCAAACATCCAGCGCGTTCGTGCCAATGTTGAGGGCGAAGTTAAGCGCGTCAATGTTTGCACCCGTTGCCTGCGTTCTGGCAAGGTTGAGAGAGCTATCTAATTTGCGCAAAATATCTCGAATGATATATCATAAGAAAAGCTGGTTATTGCTATAACCAGCTTTTCTTATATCTATAGCTTGTTTTCAGGCAGGCAAGCCTTCAAAAATCTTGCTGTGCAGGATGTGACAATCGGCTTTGGCTAAATAATTATGTGCTGACAAGGAAAAATACTTGACAACATACTTGCGGCTGGTTATAATAACTATGGTCGGATAAAGGTGTGTCTTGAAAGCAGGTGGTTGTATGCTGGAGCAGAGGTTATATCTGGCGCAGCTATACGATATATATGGGCCGCTTTTGACAGACAAGCAGCAGCGTTGTCTGGAGATGCATCTGCTGGAAGATTTCTCCATGTCAGAGATAGGGGAGACCTTGCAGGTATCACGGCAGGCAGTATATGATATACTGCACCGCTCGGAGCAGATTATGGCTGAGTATGAAGCGAAGCTGGGTCTGGCTCAGAGAGTTGCCAGGCAGCGTCACGAGCTGACAGAAATTTATGATGAGCTTTCTTCTTTGCAGATAGGAGAGAGCCAACAGCAAATGGCTGGTATCTTACGGAAGCTTGTACCATATACCGGACATACTGGCCAGGAGGAATAGATTTGATTTTTGAAGGTTTGGCAGATCGACTGCAGGAAACATTTAAAAAGCTTCGGGGACATGGCAAGCTGACAGAGGACGATGTAAAGTCCGCCATGAAGGAAGTGCGAATGGCTCTTTTGGAGGCAGACGTAAACTTCAAGGTAGTCAAGGATTTTGTCAAGCGTGTAACCGAAAGGGCTATCGGACAGGATGTAATGGAGGCGCTGACTCCGGCACAGGTTGTTATCAAGATAGTCAACGAGGAGCTTACCGAGCTGATGGGCGGCTCCCAAAGCAAGATCAATATGTCATCACAGCCGCCTACCATTATTATGATGGCAGGTTTGCAGGGCGCAGGCAAGACTACCTCTGCTGGCAAGCTGGGACTGGCTCTGAAGAAACAGGGCAAGCGTCCGGTGCTTGTGGCTGCCGATATATACAGGCCGGCGGCTGTAACCCAGTTGCAGGTTATAGGCAAACAGCTTGATATTCCGGTGTTCTCCATGGAGCCTGGGACAGATGCTGTTACCATCGCCAAATCCTCGCTGAATTATGCCTTTACTCATGCCAATGATGTAGTCATCATCGATACGGCAGGCCGGCTCCACATCAATGAGGAGCTGATGCAGGAGCTAAAGGACATCAAGCGCGAGGTAAGGCCGCATGAGATTCTGCTGGTTGTAGATGCTATGACTGGTCAGGATGCGGTAAATGTGGCTGAGAGCTTCAACAAGGATTTGGAGCTGACAGGACTTATCCTCACCAAGATGGATGGCGATTCGCGCGGCGGTGCGGCTCTGTCTGTAAAGGCAGTGACCGGCTGTCCGATCAAGTTCATCGGCGTGGGCGAAAAGCTAGAGCCGCTTCAGCCGTTCTATCCGGATCGCATGGCTTCCCGTATTTTGGGTATGGGCGATGTGCTTTCCCTGATTGAGAAGGCGCAGGATGCCTTTGACCTCAAGGAAGCTGAGGAGCTGAAGAAAAAGCTGCGCAAGGATGAGTTTACATTGGACGATTTCTTGAAGCAGATGAAGCAGGTCAGGAAGCTTGGCTCGTTTGAGCAGATTATCGGCATGATTCCAGGCTTGGGTAGCCAGGTCAAGGATGCCTTGAAGGACAAGGATATCGACCTCAACGGCAAGGAAATGCGTCAGATTGAGGCAATCATTTTGGCGATGACTCCCGAGGAGCGTGCCAAGACTAAAATCATCAATGGCAGCCGCCGCAAGCGCATAGCCAAGGGTAGCGGCACCAGGGTGCAGGATGTCAACAAGCTCTTGAAGCAGTTTGACGAAATGCAAAAGATGGTAAAACGCATGAAGAAAATGCAAAATGGCAAAAAAGGCGGTCTTTTTGGCGGCATGAAGTTGCCGTTTATGCATTGATATAATGGGTGCCACATACTCGTGACTTTGTTCGTGGGTTAGGCGACCAATATAAGAACCGTAAGAGCTGCGGGGATAGCCCAGTGTATCTGAGTCCGTGAGGAGTCTTGGCTGGGAATCCTGCGACTAGTCGTAGGATGTTCATATATATTTGAAAGTATATCTTCTATACAATAGAGTTTAGATATACCATAACTAAGGAGGTGAATTTTCACATGGCAGTAAAGATTCGTTTGAACCGTATGGGTGCTAAGAAGAACCCTTTCTATCGTATTGTTGTAGCTGATTCCCGTGCACCACGCGATGGCCGTTTCATCGAGGTAGTTGGCAACTACGACTCCACCAAGGAGCCAGCAGTAGTCAACATCGACGAGGAGAAGGCTCTGGAGTGGATGTCCAAGGGTGCACAGCCTACTGATACCGTTCGTTCTTTGTTCTCCAAGCAGGGCATCATGGCTAAGTTTGATGCCGCTAAGCATGCTAAAGACTAAGAAAGAGGCATAGCATGAAAGAGATCGTTGAGATTATCGCGAGGTCTCTGGTAGACAATCCTGATCAGGTTGTAGTTATGGAAAAGCAGGATGAGGGCATCATCCTCTTTGAACTTCATGTAGCTGACGAGGATATGGGCAAGGTAATTGGCAAGTCAGGACGCATTGCAAAAGCATTGCGTACTGTTGTCAAGGCTGCTGCTACTCGTGAGAATAAAAAAGTGAATGTAGAAATAGTTAGCTGATAACCTCAGCCGAAACTGCGGCAGATTTTTCTGCCGCAATTTCTATATATACGAGAATTTTTTGAGAAAATGGGGGTTTGTAAAGTGGACAAGGTTTTAGTAAAATTTCCGCTCACCATTAAGGCAAAAATGACCGATAAATTGAAGTCTAAAATGCTAGATGAATTGGAAAAGGGCATGCAGCAGGCAGAGCTGGAGATTTCTCAGATAAATATTGAAGAAAACAAGGCAATCCAGCAGGAAAGCGCTAATGGCAATACGCCTTCGCAGGAAACTATGGCGATGATTCACCAGCACTTCGGCGTAGAGCGTCAGAAGCGCCAGGAGTACGTTGCCAAGGCTCAGGCGCGTCACGAGGAGCTGGAAAAGCTTGGCCCTGGTGCGGAGATTGTGCAGGGCACTACTGAGCGCTTTGTAGAGTTGAAGGTCGGGGACAATATCCGTGACCAGTTTAATGTGGAGGTAGTAGTGGAAGATGATAAGATCATCGCAATCCGCAGCTAAGAGGGACAAGGTTTCCCACGAGAATCATATCATCATCGGCAAGATAGGCGCTCCGCATGGCGTTCATGGCGAGATGCGGGTGATTCCCCTGACTGATTTTCCAGAAAGGTTTCAGACTTTGGAAAAGGTGTATGCTGGTGATGATTTGATGGACGTTGAGGACTGCTGGTATCACAAGCAGTTTGTCATCATGAAGCTGAAGCAGTGTCCACACAGGGAAGCAGCCGCAGAGCTGACGGGAAGGTTGCTCTATGTGGACAAATCCGAAGCCATGCCTTTGGCAGAAGGCGAATATTATACCTTTGACATCATCGGCTTGGAGGTCTTTGACCTAGAGGAAAATTCGCTTGGGCATGTTACCGAGGTATTGAAAACTGGCAGCAATGATGTCTACGTTGTTTCTAAAAAGGGTCAGGCCAAGCAGCTCATGATACCTGCCCTCAAGGCTGTCGTCAAGGAAATAGATGTGCCTGGCGGACGCATGGTGGTTGATATGCCGGAGGAAGCCTGATGAGGATAGATATTCTCTCGCTTTTTCCTGCCATGTTTGCCGGACCTTTTGGGGATAGCATCACCAAGAGGGCGGTGGCTAATGGCATTTTGGATATTCATTTGATGAATCCGAGGGATTTTGCGCTAGGACGGCACAAGCAGGTTGACGATACTCCTTTTGGCGGCGGCAGCGGCATGGTGCTAAAGCCTGAGCCGATGTTCAAGGCTGTAAGCTTCATCAAGGACACCACCAGCTATGCCAATCGCCGGGTTTTGCTTATGAGTCCCGAAGGAGCGGTGTTCAATCAGGCAAAGGCAAGAGAACTGGCAGGATATGACCAGCTCATCTTTATCTGCGGTCATTATGAGGGATTTGATGCTAGAATCAGCGAGAATCTGGCAGATGAGATTATTTCCATCGGGGATTTTGTGCTGACAGGCGGCGAGCTGCCTGCCATGATGATTGTGGATGCAGTGTCCCGTATGCTGCCTGGCGTGCTTGGCTCAGAGGAATCTGCTCCTACGGATTCCTTTTACAATGGACTTTTGGAGCATCCGCAATATACCCGTCCAAGGGAATACGAAGGCTTGGCTGTGCCAGAGGTTTTGTTTTCGGGCGACCATGCCAAGATCGCCAAGTGGCGCAGGGAGAAATCCTTGGAGATAACTTTGAAAAATCGTCCTGATTTATTGGAAAAGGCAGAGCTTAGCAAGGCAGATATGGAGTATTTGGCAAAGCTGAAAGATAAATTATAAATCATAAATTAGAGTAGAGCATAAAAATAAGCTGTCCAATGCGGGCAGCTTGTTTTTTTATAGCTTATTTTTCTTGTTGCTTCAACTGACCTAGATAGTGAGTGACAAACTGTCTTGCCGTGCGTCCAGAGCGTCCGGAATGGTTCATGTACCACTGGTTGCCCTTGATACGCAGCTCCTCCGGCTCTAGCACGATGCCTTCCTGACGCAGGAAATGGTCGATGATGGCTAGATACTCCTGCTGATTTGGCTCGATATAATTGATAATCAAGCCGAAGCGGTCGGAGAGGGAAATGGTTTCGTTGATGCTGTCATTGCGGAACATCTCGTCCTGCTCGCTGGTTCTGTCATGCCAGGTTTCCTTGATGAGGTGGCGGCGGTTGGAAGTTGCATAGATGAGCACATTTTCCGGCTTGGACTCAACACCGCCCTCGATGGCAGATTTCAGATATTTGTAGTCGCTGTCGGATTCTTCAAAGGAAAGGTCATCAAAGAAGATGATAAAGCGCTTGCTGGCAAACTGGCGCAGATTTGCCATAATGCCCGGCAGGTCGCTGAGCTGGGACTTCTGCATCTGTATCAGGCGCAGTCCCTCGGTGTAGTAAGCCTTGGCTAGAGCCTTGACGCCGGAGGACTTGCCGGTGCCCCTTGCACCTACCAGCAGAACATTGTTGGCAGGAAGATGATTGATAAATGCCTGCGTATTGCTGATGAGCTGTTCCTTTTGCTTCTGATAGCCCACAAGGTCGGCAAAGTCCATAGCCTCAAAATGGCGTATGCCCTGTAATCTTTGCTTTTCACTGTTCCAGCAAAAGGCAGGGTAGGAGGCAATCTCGCCGTAGCCGTATTTGGTGTAGTAATCGACGAATACCTGCGTGATTTCTTCCGGTGTGGTCTTGTCGGACAGCTTGCGCTCTAGGTATTCGGTAGCCTCTAGCTTGTGAGGCAGGGACGGCACATAGTCATCAAGTATATTGACATTGACGATTTCGCTGGCCTTTTCCAAGAGGGCAGGCAGGATTTTTTTCATATCATGAATAAATGCCTGATGCAGGCTAGAGCCAATATGTCCGCGTGATGCCTCTGCCATCTTGGCAGCCAGACAGCCTTCCTGGCTGAGAAGATTCAAAAACAGGTCGCGAATCAGATTGCCGCACCAGCCTTCTTCCTCGGCTTTTTCCAAAAGATGTCCGGCAAAGCGGTGTGCCAAAGCCAAATCCTCTGGCGAGGAGACAGCGGCATCCAGCTCCTGAATCAGCTTGTCCTGTAGTATATTTCTGCACACGAGCAGGTTTTGCAAATCTAGTGTAACCATATAAAATCCTCCTTACAGATAACAAAAGACCGCTGCATTTAGCTACAAATGCAGCAGCCTCTATTATTGTATCTATTTGTATATCAGGGTGTCAAGAGTTTAGAATTTCAGATTGTTGCGAATCCTGTCGACGGCTTCTATAGTCTTTTCACGGTTGCCAAAGGAGGTAAGGCGGAAGTATCCCTCACCGCATGGACCAAAGCCGGCACCAGGCGTACCTACGATATGCACATCATTGAGGAGCTTGTCAAAGAAATCCCATGACGGCATATGGTCAGGCGTCTGCAGCCAGATGTACGGAGCATTGATGCCGCCAAACGCCTTGACGCCGATAGCCTGCAAGCCCTCGCGGATAATTCTGGCATTTTCCATGTAGTAGCCAATCATTTCCTTGACCTGCTTCTGTCCTTCCGGAGTGAAGATAGCCTCAGCACCACGCTGAACAATATAGGCAGTACCGTTAAATTTAGTTGTGTGGCGGCGGTTCCACAGCGGATTCAGAGCGTGGCGGTTGCCGTCAGCAGCCTTGCCCGTTACGGTCTTTGGCAGAACGATATAGCCGCAGCGCGTACCGGTAAAGCCGGCGGTCTTGGAGAAGGAACGGAACTCGATCGCACAGTTTTTGGCTTCCGGGATTTCAAAGATGCTGCGCGGCACATCGTCCTCAGTGATGTAGGCATTGTAGGCAGCATCAAAGAGAATAATGGAATCGTTTTCCAAAGCGTAGTCAACCCATTTTTTTAGCTGGGTACGGGTGAGGGTAGTGCCTGTAGGATTGTTTGGACAGCAGAGATAGATGAGGTCAACCCGCTTTTTTGGCAGCTCCGGACAAAAGCCATTTTCGGCATTGCATGGCAGGTAGGTAACGCCCTCATAGCGTCCATCAGGCTGCAAAGCGCCTGTACGCCCTGCCATGACGTTGGTATCAAGATATACAGGATATACAGGGTCAGTAATGGCAATGGTATTGTCCACGCTGAAAATCTCCTGAATGTTGCCGCAGTCGCTCTTGGCACCATCAGAAACGAAGATTTCATCTGCTTCAATCCCCAGTCCCTTGTAGTTGTGCTCGATAATCTTGTCCACGAGGAAGCTGTAGCCCTGCTCCGGACCATAGCCGCGGAAGGTTTCCTGCACAGCCATCTCGTCAACTGCCTTGTGCATAGCCTGAATACAAGCCTGCGGCAGAGGCAGGGTAACATCGCCGATGCCGAGGGAGATGACGTCAGCCTCAGGATGAGCCTCTATAAAGGCAGCCCGTCTGTGAGCAGTTTCACGAAAAAGATAGCTGCCAGCCAGTTTGAGATAATTGTCATTTATATTTGCCATAAATTTTCCTCCTTAAAGGGTAAATAAAAACAGGTGACAGAGAGCCAGGCGGCATGCACATATCCTCCTAACCTTCCTATCACCTGCGTTGGTGTATCAAGAATGTATATTCACGTTTGTAGTGTAGCAGAATGAGAGGGATTTGTAAAGAATTTACGCAAAAGTTTTAGCCGTTCTGCATGGTCGTGCGGCAGAAATCAATGAAGGACTGGGCGGCATTGCTGATATATCTATCCTTCTTCCATGCCAGCCCCAAATCAACGTAGAGAGGCTCGTCAAAAGGCACAGCCTTGATGCCGGCAGCTCCCTTGGCGATGAAGTCCAAAAGAAAGGCAATGCCGACATTGGAAGCAATCAGGCCTTTGACCGTCTCAATCTGGTTTGATTCGAGGACGATTTCCGGTGCGATATTGGCTCTCTTGATTTTGCTCAGGACAAGCTGCCGCAGGAAAGAGCCTTCCTTGAGCATAATCAGATCCGCATTGGCAATATCATTGATGGAAATTGACTGATGGGCGGCCAAAGGATGCTTTTCCGGCATGCACGCCATAATCTGATTGCGCGACATGGGCAAAAGCTGCAGATTGGCGGAAGCATCAGAAATAATGACGATGCCGAAGTCCAGCTCATCACGCTCTAGCTTCTCGCGAATCGCCATCGAGCCTTCCTCATAGAGGTAAATGTCCAAGTGCGGGTAAAGATGCTGGAAGCTGGAAAAAATCTTCGGAAAGAGATAAGCGCCAATCATGGACGGGATGCCTATCTTGATCGTGCCCTTTTGGAGCTGCTTGTAGTCGTTGACCTCCAATACAGCATCATTTATACTGCGGAGAGCCAACTCTATGCGGTTGAGAAAAATATGCCCCTCGGGGGTCAGGGAGAGCTGTTTCTGACTGCGGTCAAAAAGCTTGATGCCAAGCTCTGATTCAAGCTTCTTTATGGCAACAGTAATGTTCGGCTGGGAAACATTGAGGCGCTCGGCAGCTCTGGTAATGTTTTTCAGACGGCTTGCCATCTGAAAATATTCTAATTGCCGTAACTCCATAGATTGTATCACTCCAATGCAAAAAATTTGGCAGATAATAAATTCAAGTTATTTAGCTATTATTATATCATATGCAAGAGAAATAGTTAAGAATTTTTATGATATAATAAAAAAGAATTATTTTTTAGCTTGCTAGTTGGCAATAAAATTGTCTTTAGCTCTGTCATGCAGTCATGAAAAGTTTTTTCATGACTGTTTTTTTTATGTAATGGCAAAGAAAAAGCCGCAGCTAGGCTGCGACTCAATAGATAAATTACAATAAATTTATTAGAACGTATATAGGCTATTGTGAAATAGCAGCCAGCTCTTCTGCCGTGTAATCACCAGATGCTTTGAGATCATTAATATTTAATAATCCCTTGACAACTAAGCTGCGCAGTGTGCTTATCCTTTCCATGGCTCTGCCATTAGCTTCACCAAGAATTTTGCCACGTGCCTCGCCACGCGCTTCAGCACTTGCTACGGCACTGGCTATCTCACGGTCTACGGCTTCCTTTATCATTGGTGCGGAATATTCTTTTAGGAAATCTTCCATTAACTTGCACATATCGGCATCCTCCTTACTGTTGGATTTTATGATTTTCATTCTGTCAGCCAGTAGTTTTGAGTGCAGCTTCTCTGGATTGCTTTGCTTGAAATCTTGCATTAAATGTCCTAGAGGTGTGTTATCTTTATTCTCACCATTGACATAAATTATATGCGCGCCATCGTTGAATTGGGTCATTGTTTCAGATATATATCTGTCAATATGATAGATAGGCTTGCCTTTGCCTAGAACATCGTGTGCTGTGATAAAAATCACATAGGTTTCAGGCAGTTCCTTCCAGTTTTTCTTTGGCTGCAGATAGCGGTAGTCTAAAAGTCCGCTGTTGTAGCGTGCCCTCAATATTGTTTTCCATAAAGTAGCTGAAAAACGTATCGTCCATCAAACAAAACTGCTGAATAATCTCACGGATTCTTTTGCGTCTAGCCACATCATCTTGGGTCATGCTGTATTTATAAATACATTCAATAAATAATATTAAATATTTTTATAAATTTTATTATTCATTAACTACTCTCGACATACCTCGTGTTAGACATGCCAACACCAAGTCTGCGGTCTATGCAGCAACTACCACAACTGGGCGCAGCACTACGCCCCCTATCCCGTCTGCCGAAACATTCGGGAATACTTTTCTTATAATTTGAAAAGCGCCATTGACATCAGCCTTTATCAGCCTGCCATCATCAGCTTGGAACAACCCTCGATGAACCCTGCGGCTCTTGTTGTAGCTTTCCTTCACAGGCAGCTCCTCATCCCAAAATGATGTACCGCTCGTATAGCTTTCTTCCGTTAGGATGACCGCTATGCCTTGTTCTTTTGCTTTGTACTCAATCATTTGGATAAGCCTAGCAAAGGGCAGATGAACAAAATGCTGATTTATGCGCCTGGTCAATTTGCAGCCCTGCTTCCATTCCTTGTTTTGTCCTATTATTATTGTATTTATCTCTTGACGTACACATTCATCAACAACCAGCCGACTCGCCTTGTGCAGATAATCGTCAATCCTGTGATTTCTTTTCGCTGCAAACTGGCGAATCCTACGAGAAGAACCATGCCCTGTCATTTGCTGGCAGATGCTTTTCAGGCGTGCAAGCCGCTTGTTATAAAACTGGTTCACGGATTTAGGAATTTTGCCTTTTATAATCATCGGTGGCCTGCCTGTGTTGACCGCCATAGTCAGTAGATTGTCAACACCTACGTCTATGCCTGCATACCTGCCGTTATCCTTTTTTGCTGCAATAGGCTTGATGGTATAGACTATCTCCATGACAATATCCGTGCCATTGGGCACAAATCGCACCTGCTGAAAGGAGTTGAAAATTCTCTTCGTCCCTAGCTTTTTCATTTCTCCCTCACTGGTTGGCAGGGAAGCAAAGCGGGGGATAACTGCAAAATCCTTGAATGCTTTGGGAAACTGAATCCTGCCGTCAATGTACTTGCAGTTTTGGTTGGTCATGACAAGAATCATCCTGCCGTCCTTTGCTTTGTATTTTGGCAGTTTGGGACGACCAAGGTATTTTTCCTTGTTTTTTCCCCAGTCCTTTATAGCTGCAAAAAAGGATTTCCAGTTCTTGTCGAGCAATCGCAAAACCTGCTGCGCCGACTGTGCCGTTGGCATTGACCTATAGTCTGGATATGCCAAGTCATTTTTGAGCACTTTGTCTAGCTCGGCATAACGCAGCCATTTGCCATCTTTGGCAAAGTTGGTGCGCACAAGATAGTTGGCGTGGTTATAAAGGTTTTTGGCAAGGTGGCAGAATCCTGCCAGCATGGAAAAACATCGAGAAGATGGACGAATAATGTGTTTTTCGACTCTGGTCACAGGATCATCAAGTTTCTTCGCCATCTTGGATAGCCTCCTTGATTTTGTTCAGCCGCCTGCGGCTCGCATACAGCTTCATGGAATAGCAATGCAGCAGGCTGACGATTTCCTCGAATACCTCCTGCGTATCCAGCTTCGCCGAGCCTATCTCGCTCATTACTACGATTTCACAGTTGTACTTCTGAAACAAATGGTGAAACAGCTCAAAGTCTACACGGGAAAGCCTGTCCTTGTAGGTGATGACAACCCTCTCAACATGCCCTGCCAGCACCTCGTCCAGCATTTCAAAAAAGTCTTTCCGCTTTTCAAAGCTGATGCCACTGGCAATATCCGAGTATATGCCCGAAACGGTATAGCCATTGGAAAAACAGAACTGCTTCAAAAGCGAAATCTGATTTTCTAGGTCTGGCTTCTGCTTGGCTGTTGACACACGGGCGTAGATAAAAGTCTTGCGCTTCATGTCCTTGTTCAAAAAGCCATAGACATCATCCTCGTTGTAGTCATAGCGTTTGTTGGGCAAAACGTTTACTCTTATTACGCCAGTGTTTACATACTTTGTCAGTGTGGGGCATGTAATGCCGAGAACACGCAGTATACATCCTTCGCCAACATATATACAACCTCCTTTATAGATAGATAATACTATAAAAAATATATAAATGTAAATCCAGTTTTAATGATTTTATTAATAATTTATACTATATATTTCACCTGCCTTAAAACAATTATAACATTTACGTGAGTAGATAGCCACAGACACTTAATTTTTATTTTGCAAAATATTTTCACAAGATATTTAGGAGAAATTGTAAAATTTTTCCTAAAATGTCTTGTGGGGGGGGTCAAATGTGGTAGTATACTAGACAGTGTGGATAAGTTGCATAACTTTAACGTGAAG
>SAMEA104315434__coassemble_262_pt1 | contig 32268 bp, 29 predicted proteins | sample SAMEA104315434__metabat2_high_PE_033 | metagenome-assembled genome bin SAMEA104315434 (sample SAMEA104315434) | gut metagenome | biome: Monkey gut; feature: monkey-associated habitat; material: faeces | place: China | collected 2013 | reverse complement strand
GCGCCTTTTTGCGAGCCTTTGCGCCACATTCGCCAATCCACGGCATTTCTATTTTTAGCTTGTGATTGACATACTTGTCAAAATCGAACGCTGTCATAAAATGCTTCTGCCTACTATCCAAAAGACCACGCATATACATCTTGTACAGCCTGCGATTGTAGGCAATATACTGATTATACAGAAATCTTGCCACGCCTATGGAGCGAATGATTTTCTGCCTTTGTGTCTCAGTCGGGGCAATCTCCGTCTTGAACGCCTTTAGCAACCGCCTCATCCCCTTCAATCTGCTTTTTCTACTTTATCATTGTCCGTATTCACCGTGACATTAAGAACTCGGCAAATTCCTTGAGCTTTTAATTAGTGATATTTGATGTGTTCACGGCTTCAATCCTCCGTGAATATATTATATCACTTATATACACTTTTGTTTATAGAATCAGTTACTTAATGCTTCCTCCTAATTTTTGTTGAATATTTTGCAAAGAACCATTTCGCTTCATCACGCTAAGCAGGATAAAGGCAATAGAGCCGCCTATGAGCGTGCCGGCGATAAAGGATGGCACATAAAACATCCATGTAAGTCCGCTGCGTCCCCATAGCAGCGTCATGACAGGATAGGAAGCAATGGCGCCGATGATGCCGGTGCCTATGACCTCGCCCAGGCAGGCAAAAATCAGCTTGCCATGGGAGGCTCTGTAGAGTATGCCGGACAGGGCAGCGCCAAAAATAGCGCCAGTGAGAGCCAAAGGCGGTATGCCCATGGCAACCATGCGGATGATGCCGATCAGCATGGCACAGACAAATGCCTCCATGGGACCGAGCAGTACGGCACAGGTTATGTTTATCAGATGCGCCATAGGGCACATGCCCTCGACACGGAGAATAGGCGAGATGACTACGCCGAGGGCAATCATCATGCCCATAAATACCAGGCGCAGCAGCTTTGTGTGTGAATCCATAAAAATACACTCTCCTTTCAATATATAGTATATAGAATACTGGCTGTCCGTTGTCAAGAGAGAGCCTGAAAAACACGCTAAAAAACAGAAAATATTTTTAAAATGTCTTGACTTTATGAGAATTTTTTTATAGAATATTTCAAGTGAGCCGTGTACAGCCGCTTCCATTAGCCCCGGAGGCAATGACATAGCTTGCGAATGATTCTAGAAATTTCACAAATAATCTAGGGAGGGATATATCGCATGAAGACAACGTTTATGGCTAATGCTCAGAATGTAGAGCGTAAGTGGTATGTTGTAGACGCTGAAGGTCAGACTGTAGGTAGATTGGCCGCTGAAGTTGCAAAAGTTCTTCGCGGTAAACATAAACCAACCTTTACTCCGCATGTTGATACTGGCGATTTCGTTATCGTAATCAATGCAGAGAAGGCTGTATTCACTGGTAACAAATTGATTGATAAGACTTATTTCCGTCATTCCGGCTATAATGGTGGCACCACCTTTACTCCAGCAGGCAAGATGATGGAGAAGTTCCCAACTCGCGTTATTGAGCATGCTGTTCGCGGTATGCTGCCAAAGAACCGTCTTGGTGAGCAGATGTATAGAAAGCTGAATGTATATGCAGGTTCTGAGCATCCACATGCTGCACAGCAGCCAGAGGAGCTCAAGCTCAACATTCGCTGATACTTGGTAAGGAGGAACATAAAAAATGGCATTAGTTAGCTACTACGGTACTGGCCGCAGAAAGTCTTCCGTTGCTAGAGTTCGTCTGGTTCCAGGTGAAGGCAAGGTGACTATCAATGGTCGTGCAATGGATGAGTACTTCGGTCTCAAGACTCTTGAGCTGATCGTTAGACAGCCTCTCGAGCTTACTGAGACTGTTGATAAGTACGATGTAATCGCAGATGTAAAGGGTGGCGGTCCTTCTGGTCAGGCTGGCGCTATCCGTCATGGCATTACCCGTGCACTGATGGTTCTCGATGGCGAGCTGCGTCCTGCTCTGAAGAAGGCAGGCTTCGTAACCCGTGATCCTCGTGAGAAGGAGCGTCGCAAGTACGGTCTGAAGAAGGCACGTAAGGCATCCCAGTTCTCCAAGCGTTAATTTTTATTATTGCTTGCAATCCCTGCAGGAAAACCTGCAGGGATTTTTTGGTACATGAATATATGAAAATTCGTTCATTAGTTGCAGAAAAAATAATCCTTTTTTACTTTTTGCAGAAAAAAGGATTTGCAAAATTTTTGTAGAAATGCTTAACAAGTAAATAATATTTGTTAAATTGTATCGGGAAGGACAGACAGCATCATATGTGGGGGCATTGCATGCTGTCGAAGAAATTTAAGGAGATGAAGGCAAGTGAAGGGTAAGAATATTGCAATGTTGCTATTGGGAGCGGCAGCGATGCTGGCGCTTGCTGGTTGTGGCGGCAATGCAGACAAGGTAGCAAATCCAGATGGAGGCATTGCTTATGCCAACCATGAATCGCTTAGCGGCGTGCCGCAGCAGCTGCATGATGGCATACAGTCCTTGGCGGCAGCAGACGGCATTGACTTTGAGGACGCAACAGCCGAGGGCAACGCCAATGTACAGCTTGACCAGGTAAATAAGATGATTGACGACAAGGTAGCAGCGATTGTGCTGGTAGCAGTCAATGGCGATAGCATCATCTCGGCTGTCACTCGGGCGAACGAGGCAGGCATACCGGTTATTGCGACCAACAGAGATGTCAATGGCGGCATAATTACCAATGTTGTCAACAATGAGCGTCAGGCAGGCGAGCTGCAGGCAGAGTACATGGCAGCGCATCTGCCTCAGAACGGCAAGGTTGTATACATTACTGGCGATACGAGCATTACGGCAGGCGTGTACCGCTGGGAGGGCTTTAGAGATAGCTTGAAGTCCAAGCGTCCAGATGTGGAGATTTTGGCAAATTCCGGCCGTGGCGATTGGGAGTTCGCCAACGGCTTGAAGAATATGACGCTTTGGCTGGAGCTTTATCCACAGATTGATGGTGTGGCTGCTGGAAATGACAGCATGGCGCTTGGAGCTGTGGCAGCGATGAAGGAAGCAGGACGCTTCAACCCTGACAGCGTCATAGTCTGCGGCGTGGATGCGATTCCTGATGCCCTCAAGGCTATAGAATCGGGCGATATGGATATGACGGTGAAGCAGGATGTCAATAAGATTATCGAGACAATATATTCCTGCATCAAGCAGGCAAAGAGCGGCACTATGCCTCAGACAGGCGATATTCAGGTGCCTATGACTAGCCTAACCAAAGAAAATGCAGCACAATACAAATAAGGAAGGGACAATATTATGAAGAACATGAGCGTTAGGATGAAGATTTTCGCCTTGGCCGCTGCGATGCTTTTTGTGATCTGTCTGATTGCGGCTGCCGGTATCTACTCCAATACAAAATCCAAGCAGGCAGTAGATGATATGTATAACTATAACATGATAGCTACACAGTATCTTACGCATGCCACAGACCAAATGAATACCATTAACAAGAATGTGGATTATCTGCTGCAGCAGAATTTTTCTGTTGAGAATAGAAATGTCTTGCTGGATGATACTTTGAGTAACCTTAAAAGAATTGCCTCTGATGTCGATGAAGTAAAAGGCATAATGCAAGGTGAAAAAGGACAAAAGATTATAGCTGATCTTGAAGCTAATGTCAATAATGCCATGAATGCCTGTGAATCCTCCAAGAAGCTGGGAAACAGCGTGGAGGACAAGGAAAAGCTGTACACCTCGCTGCGCACTATTGATGCTATTGGCGAGGATCTCAATGCCCTGAATCCAGAAAACGTCCTACAGGGCAAGCTGCTCTTCCAGGAAAGTGATGCGGCGTATGATGCTGCCTTGACAGCGTTTGCGATTATTATTGTCATTGGTTTGGCGATGGGGACTGCAGCGACCCTGCTTATTTCTAGAAGCATTGCCAAGCCGCTGGAAGAATCGGTAGCCATTCTTGATGCTGTAGCTAAGGGAGATTTGACGCAGAATGTCCCTGAGGATATGCTTAACAGGCAGGATGAGATTGGCAGGATGGTCAATGCGCTGCAGAGTATGTCAGAATCCTTGCGCGAGGTATTGGGCACTGTAAGTCAGGAAGCTGATAATAGTGCGAAGATGGCAACAGAGGTATATCAAATGGTTGATTCCTTGAATCAGAGTACGCAGGATATGTCGGCGATTTCTGAGGAGATGGCTGCCAGCATGGAGGAAACCGCTGCGTCTACGACCAATATTCAGGATTTGAGCCACAATATTCGTGCGCAGGCTGATGAAAGTGCCGATGAGGCATCCAAGGGCGCTGAGTATACCAAGACTGTCTTCAACCGTGCCGATGCCTTGCAAAAGGATATGGAGGCTTCCAAGACTGATGCCCAGAATGTCTACAGGGAAACAAAAACCTCGCTGGAGAAGGCTATCAAGGCAGCCAAGGTGGCAGATAATATTACCGAGCTGACGCAGGGGATCACAGAAATTGCGGAGCAGACCAATCTTCTGTCCCTCAATGCCGCTATCGAGGCAGCCAGGGCTGGAGAGCATGGCAAGGGTTTTGCCGTTGTGGCGGAAGAGGTGCGCAAGCTGGCGGAGCAATCCCATACCACTGCCACGGAGATTCAAAGCCTGACTGTTCGTGTTACGGAAGCCGTGCAGAACCTGTCTCACAGCTCGTTTGATTTGCTGAATTTCATGGAAGAAAACGTTCATAAGAATTATGACAAGATGACCAAGACGGCAGAGCAGTATCGTCAGGATGCTGAGTATTTCAGTGATTTGGCTGGCAAGAGCAATCAATCCTCGCAGACAATAGCAGAGTCCATTCAGACCATGTCCAACAGCATGGAAGAGATTACCAAGGCCACCAATGAGGGCGCGATTGGCAACAACACCGTGGCTGAGCAGGTGGTATCTGTGGCTGAGAAGGCAAATGGCATCTTGGCAAAGGTCAATATCTCCAAGGAAGGCGCAGACAAGCTGAAGAAGCAGATTTCTAGATTCAAGCTTTGACAAGGCTTGCTGCCGATAAAGGATGTTAAAATTTTTTTGATTTAGGGGGCTGTGTTTTCGGACACAGCCTTTTTGACATTTTAACTTTTTTATTGACAAAAATTCCCATTGAGGTAAAATGAAAAAGGAAGTTTTGTAGGAGTTGGAGGCTTTTTTATGACAAAAATTAATATATTCTCCGGTTTTTTGGGAGCTGGCAAGACAACCTTGATTCAAAAGCTGATAGCAGATGGCTTCAAGGATAAGATTGCCCTGATTGAAAATGAATTTGGCGAAATCGCTATTGATGGCGGCTTTATGAAGGAAGCAGGCGTGGAAATCAAGGAGCTAAATTCCGGCTGTATCTGCTGCTCGCTGGTGGGAGATTTTGAAAAGTCCCTCAGGCAGGTCATGGATACCTATCATCCTGAGAGAATTATTATCGAGCCGTCCGGCGTAGGCAAGCTGTCTGATGTCAAGAAGGCCGTTGCTACGGTGCTCAGCGATGACGTGGTTATGGATGGCTGCATTGCCGTGGTTCATGCCAAGAAGTGCAAGATGTATGCTCGCAATTATGGCGAGTTCTTTATTGACCAGATTGCCCATGCGGACTGCGTAGTCCTGAGCCGCAGCCAGGATGTAACAGAGAAGAAGCTGGCAGAGACCATGGAGATTATCCGCAAGTACAATGAGAAAGCGCCCGTGGTAACTACGCCTTGGGACGAGATAAGCGGCGAGCAGATTTTGGGCGCTTTGGCGAACAGCCCTCTTTTGTCCGTAGAGGAAGTAGAGGAGGAGCACGAGCACCATCATGACCACGAGTGCTGCGGAAGGCATGAGCACGATGAGGAGCATGAGTGCTGCGGACATCACGAGCATGAGCATCACCATCATCACCATGATGAGGAGTGCCACGACCCTGACTGTGGCTGTCATGACCATGACCATGAGCATCATCACCACCATCATGCAGATGATGTATTTGGCAGCTGGGGCATGGAGACAACTCACAAGTTTAGCGAGGAAGAGCTTAAGGAGATTCTCTCCCAGCTTGTCAATGCGGATGAATATGGCGTGGTGCTTCGTGCCAAGGGCATTGTCAAGTCTGTTAATGACGGGGAGTGGCTGCATTTCAACTATGTGCCGGGCGAGAGCAGCGTGGCAACCGGTGCTGCTGATTATACCGGCCGCTTCTGCGTAATCGGCAGCAAGCTGCAGGAGCACAGCCTGCAGGAGCTGTTTTTGGGAGAGTAAGCTATGAGCGATAAGCAAAATGTACCTGTATATTATTTCATGGGCTTGCTGGAAAGCGGCAAGACCAGCGTCATCATTGACTTTCTGCAAAACAATCAGTTCGGCAAGGCTGAGTGCAATCTGATTATTTTGGGTGAGGAAGGCGAGGAAGAGATTGACGAGGAGCTTTTGGAGCAGAGCCATGCCAAAATCATTACTGTCGAGGATGTAGATGAGCTGACGCTGGAGTTTTATCAGGAGCTTCAGGACAAATATCATCCGAGCAGCGTTCTCTTTGAGGCAAATGGCATGTGGAATGCCGGTGATTACATGAATATCCCGCTGCCGAAGGAGTGGTTTGATTTTCAGAATATCGGCATGGTCAATGCGGAGACCTTCGAGGTATACCAAAAGAATATGAAGGATAAGTTTGTGGATTTGTTCCGTTACTGCGAGCTTATCATCTTCAACCGCTGCGACCACGAGACCCGTCAGCAGGACATCCGCCGCAATGTACGGGTGGTAAACCGCCGGGCGAATGTCATTTTTGAGTCTGAGCTGCCTGATTTTGTGGAGGAAGAGCCGGAGCTGCCGTTTGATACGTCCAAGGATGTCATTGATTTGGATTTTGATGATTATGGAGCTTGGTATGTGGATTTGCAGGATCATCCGGAGAATTATGACAAGAAAAAGATGATTTTTGATGGCTATATCTGCTCGGCTGAGAAAAATAACAAGGTTCATTATGGCGTAGGCAGAGTGGGCATGGCGTGCTGTGCCGAGGACATGATGTTCTTGGGAATTTCGGGCAGCGGAGCCGCCTTTCATCAGCTCAACCACAAGGAGAACCAGCGCAAATGGGGTCAGATAACAGGCACTGTCCATTGCAAGCGTGATGAGGCTGGCGAGGTAGCCAATCTTTCCTTCAAGGTAGCGGATTTTCAGGAAAAGGCGAAGCCGAAGGATACCGTAGTGTATTTTAATTGATTTCTCTTGGCTCAAGAGTGCATACATAGACACATTCGCAGTAGGATATGCTTTGGCGATGATGCGGCATATCCTATTGTTGTATGCCTGGTTTTTCAATATGGGGGAATGAGATGCCTTTAAAGGAAAAGATTATCGAAAGGGTGCAAAATGAGGCAGGTGAATGGCCCTATCTGCAGGAATTGCCAGCCGAGCTGCATACGATGCACTTCAAGCGTCTTTATCGGGAAAACGATGATATGTATGAGTTGTTTTCGTATAGCAATGAAGAAAGGCATCTAGGGATTTGTGCGTATTTTCATCAGGAAACCGAGGAATATAAGGTAAGGGTGTGGATAGGCCTGACTGAGTTTTGCCTGATGGAGTTTATTACAGCCAGCTTCGAGGTATTTGAGCAGCATCTCAGGCATTATCTAGAGGCAGCAATTCATGATCTGATTGTATACAATCCCGACAGCATGAGCTACGTGACAAGGGAAATGCATATTACGGACTGGGAGTACAAGAAGGTGCTGCCTGATGAGCTGGAAGGCTTCAGGCTGTTTATCCAGCCGTCAGCTCCCGTCAGGGTGCTCAATGGCTCGTATATTGTTTTTGACTATACGGATTTTGCTATAGAAAGCAATTTTATTATCTATTATAATGAGTTTAGATGCGAATTTTTTGGCGAAGCCAGAATCAGGAGGATTCCAGAAATGAACTATGTATTTGATTCTACGGATATTCCCAGCTTGGAGGAAAAGCTCAAGCAGCATTTGATTCCCAGATTGCAGGAAATTCGCCGTAGGGCAGAAATTGATGCTTGAAAGGCTGACTGCCGCAATCACACTGACTTTAGACGGTGGGTTAAGGCAGCCAAGACTAAATAATACGTAGGGCAGGGACTGTCCAAATTAACGCCTGTGGAGATAGTAGGTTACGAGGTTGATGAAGCAGGAAGCCCATTGACTTTAGACAATGGGTAGTTCACGTGTTTGTGGTTAAAGAAAGGAATTTTGTTTTTGAGTATTTTAAATGTTGAGCATATGTCGCATGGCTTTGGCGGGAGAACGATTTTTGAGGATGCTTCCTTTAGGCTGCTGAAGGGAGAGCATATTGCCCTAGTGGGAGCAAATGGCGAGGGCAAGTCCACCTTTTTGTCGATTATTACGGGGCAGCTTACGCCTGACGAGGGCAAGGTGGAATGGGCAAAGCGCGTATCGACGGGTTATTTGGATCAGTACGCCGTCCTAAAGCCGGGCATGACCATACGCGATGTGCTAAAGACAGCCTTTGACGATATGTACAAGCTGGAGCAGGAAATGCTGGCAGCCTATGACAAGATGGGCGAGGCAACGCCTGAGGAGCTGGACAAGATGATGGCTGACGTGGGAGATATTCAGGATATTTTGGAAGCCCACAGCTTTTATACCCTTGACAGCAAGATAGAGGAGGTTGCCAGCGGACTGGGACTGAGGGACATTGGCTTGGACAAGCCGGTAGATGCGCTTTCCGGCGGTCAGCGCACCAAGGTGCTGCTGACCAAGCTGCTGCTGCAGAGTCCGGATATCCTGATTTTGGATGAGCCAACCAACTTCCTTGATGTGGAGCATATAGAGTGGCTCAAAAAATATCTTCAGGAGTATGAAAACGCCTTTATCTTGGTATCGCATGACGTGCCGTTTTTGAATGCTGTTACCAACGTCATCTATCATGTGGAAAATGCCACTTTGACCAGATACACGGGCAGCTATGAAAAATTTCAGGAGATGTATGCCATCAAGCGCCGTCAGGAGGATGCGGCATATGAGCGCCAGCAGGCGGAGATTGCCAGGGAGAAGGATTTTATTCAGCGCAACAAGGCGCGTGTAGCCACTAGGGGCATGGCAAATTCACGGCAAAAGCGCTTGGACAAGATGGAGATTTTGGAAAAGCGTACCGAGAAGCCTAAGCCGCATTTTAATTTTCAGATGGATAGGACGCCGAGTCGTTTCGTTATCGAGGCGAAAAGATTGGTGCTTGGCTATGACACGCCTTTGACCAATCCTGTGGATATTCAGTTGGAGCGTGGCAGGAAGGTAGCCCTGCGCGGCGTAAATGGTCTGGGAAAGACTACTCTTTTGAAAACATTGCTGGGGCAGATAAAGCCTATTGCCGGGCATATCGAGCTGGGAGAATTTGTTACGCCGGGATATTTTGAGCAGGAATCGAGCCGCGGCAATGACAATACGGCGATTGAGGAGATTTGGCAGGAATACCCAGGCATGACGGAGTTCGAGGTGCGTTCTGCCCTGGCGGCATGCGGCCTTACCAACGAGCATATCACCAGCAAGATGATGGTGCTCTCTGGCGGCGAGGCAGCCAAGGTAAGGCTGTGCAAGATTATGCAGAAGCCGGTAAATCTTTTGGTGCTGGACGAGCCGACCAATCATCTTGACGTGGAAGCCAAGGCAGAGCTGAAGCGCGCCCTGAAGGAATACAAGGGGACGATTCTGCTGGTATCGCACGAGCCTGATTTTTATGAGGACTGGGTGGACAGCATTTGGAATATCGAGGGCTGGACTACGAAGATTATTTAACGGCAAATGAGATTAATATTGAGATTCATTACTACTAAGAAAAGTACGTATTGAAATTCAATTTCATTAATAAGTATATATTGAGATTCAATTTCACTAATAATTTTAAGTATAATTCTTTGTCACTGCTTAAAATTAATTTTTCACTGCTATTTACAAGAAAAATATAGTGTAGTAAAATGTGAGTTGTAGTTAGAAGCTAACTGCAATGTGTAATGCTGTATGGTCTGCACAGATGTCAGGCATACGGGGCACGTCCTGACGATTGGTGATTGTCGGGACGCTGCATGAATTTTATTAGGAGGAATTGTTATGTTTCAGAAGACAGATTTTTGGATTGGCCTCGCAGTAGGCGCAGTTGCCGGTATTTTTGGTTATCGCTTCATGCAGGAGCGCGAGCAGCAGATGAACGCTATTCAGGCAGCTCCGGCAGGCCAGGTTCCGCTTGCTGAGCTTCAGCGCCAGAAGGAAGAGCTGGAGGATCTGATTGCAGCTCAGGAAGCAGCCAAGGCTGAGTAATCACAAATAGAGGAGGGGCTGTCGCATCATGGGATGGCCCTTTTTTACTGCACAAGAGAGATTGAGGCGATACATATGGTATTGGAAAACATGAAAAAGTCGCTGAAACAGATTCCGCTGTCTGTGCCTATGGCAGCTTCTGCCATACTGACTGCTGCTTCCCTGACAGGCAGGAACAAACAGCTTCACTTTTGGAGCGGCGTATGCTGGCTTGGCTTATCGGCAGTCCATACATGGCAGCATTGCACCAAGGTAAAAAGTGATATTCAAAAGGGTGTGAAAAAAATGGGTATCATGGATTTTGTGAATATCCCTAGAAATAAAATCGATATGTTTATCCGCACTGTGGAGGTGGCTTCTTATCTGCCGGGACGCGTGCGCCTGTACAGCAAGCAGCTTGCCGGCAATCCGGAAAATGCCAACAAGGTACGGGCATATCTGAGAAGCTACAAGGAGCTGAGCGAGGTCGAGGTCAATGAAACGACTGGCTCAATCCTCATCAAATATACGCCGCAGCTTCTGCATACCAACAAGGAGCTGACCAAGGTGGAAGAGTATATCAAGACACACATAAGGAGGTAGTGTTATGTCGTTTGTGTCCGGAGTGATGATGGGTGCTTCCATAGGAACAACCATTCATGATATTATTACAGGCAGCAAGCCGAAGGGCGGCAGGCCGTGCGGTGCGCCTGTCTCTGCTTCTGCCGCGAGGCAGGGCGTTGCCATGGGGGCATTGCCTGATGTCATGCCGGAATTTGCCCTCGTGAGCAGTCTGCCTGGCAGACGCCGCTATCGCATGGAGGTGCTTGCAGGCAATGCGCCATTGGCACAGCTTTTGGAAAAGCAGCTCGCGCGCCTGTCCATGGTGTCTTCTGTGAAGGCAAATCCTGTAACGGGCAGCCTGCTGATTGAATTTCAGCCAGCAGAGGACAACGAGGTTTTCCTGAATAATTTTATGGAAAAGCTTCGCCAGCGCCTGGCTGTTGAAAAGGCTGAGCCTGCTGTGCCAGCTTATGAGCCTACCGCCTATGCCAAGAGCTGGAGCACGACAGGCAATTTCCTCAACAAGCAGGTTCGTTCGCTGACAGGCAATAGCTTTGATATTTCAGCCCTCTTATCTTTGATATTCTTGATCAGAGGCATCAGAAAGTGCTTGCTTATGGGTCAGCGCCCGACTGGGCCTTCAATGATTTGGTGGGCTTTGCATCTGATGAAGGGATGGCGAGGATAATGAAATCCTTTAATAGTTGTCGTGTGCCAATCAGGGTACGTCTTTCCGTGCAGGAGGGACGCATGCTGGGGGCAAGGCTTCGCAGCCTGCCCGGTATCGTATCTGTGGCAGTAAGCAACAATTTTGTAACAATCTGGTATCGCGGCGCTCTGCCTGCCTTGCAGGTGGAGGGACTTGTGAAGTCTGCCTGCAAGGCTTGTGCCCCTGCGCCGGAGGAAATGATGGACATGGCAGACTATCGCCGCGAGGCAATTATCTCCGTAGGCAGCTTTGCCGCCATGCAGATTCTCAAGAAGGTATCTCCGGGAGCGTTTGTCAGCTTCAAGCTGTTGCGCAGCATCATGATTTTGTACATTGCCCGTAATTTTATCAAGAACGGCGTTACGGGGCTGGTGCGGGATAACCGCCCAAATGCCGATACCCTGACCGCTACGGCAGTTATTGCTTCGGTTTTGGCGGGCAAGCCAGAGTCCAGCTTGAGCCTTTTGGCACTGTCAAACGGTGCAGAGATGCTGACCAGCTATGCAGCAGAAAAAGCAAGAAGCAATATTTCGGGGCTTTTGGATTTGAATCAGCCATATGTATGGCTGGTTGACAATGGCGTGGAACGCAAGGTTCCTGTGCAGGAGCTGAAGGTGGGCGATGTTATCTCTGCCCATACAGGCGAGAAGATTTGTATTGATGGACGGGTCGTGGAAGGAACTGCCGCCGTGAACCAGGCTTCCATCACAGGCGAGTCCGCTCCTGCCATGAAGCGCAATGGTCTGTCCGTCTATGCCGGCAGCGTGGTTGAGGCTGGCGAAATCCAAATCCTGGTAGAAAAGGTGGGTAAGGATACCTCTCTGGCTCACATAGTCCATTTGGTGGAGGAAGCTCAGACTCGCCGTGCTCCGGTGCAGAATTTTGCGGACAGCATGGCAAATCTGCTAGTGCCTATTTCATTTTTGGGCGCAGCCATCGTTTATGGCGCTACGCGTGACTGGCAGAGGGTTTTGAATCTCTTGTTTATAGACTTTTCCTGTGGCTTGAAGCTCTCCACGGCAACGGCAATTTCCGCCTCTATCGGCGCAGCCGCCAAGAAGGGCATTTTGGTCAAGGGCGGCAACTACATCGAGGCATTGGCGGAAACTGACACCGTTGTCCTGGATAAGACCGGCACTATTACCGTAGGCGTGCCGCAGGTTGCCAAGCTTTATACTGCGCAGGGCGTTGAGGAAAAGGAAATGCTGCTTTTGGCGGCTTCTGCCGAGCAGCATTCCGTACATCCTTTGGCAGTGGCCATTCACAAATATGTCAAGGAGCATGAATGGACCGTGCCTCAGCACAAAAGTTCCAAGACAATTGTTGCTAGGGGCATGAGCGCCGTAGTGCCTGCCTTTGAGGACTATGATGGCGGCGATGTGCTGGTAGGCAGTGCCAAGTTCATGACAGAGAGCGGCGTTACCGGCATGGAGCAGTTCATACTGGAGGACTTGACCATGGGCTATATCTATGTAGCTTGCAATGGCAAGCTGATGGGCGTTATCGGCATCAAGGATCCTATCCGTCCGCTCATGAAGAAGACTCTGAATCAGATGCGCCGCTACGGCGTGGATGAAATCGTCATGCTGACTGGTGATTCCAAGGCGGTAGCCGCCAAGGTGGCTCAGGAAATGGATATCGATTCCTACCATGCAGAGGTATTGCCGGAGGACAAGGCAAACTATGTGATGAAGCTGAAAAAGCGCGGCACGGTCATGATGGTTGGCGACGGCATCAATGATGCGCCTGCCTTGGCATTTGCCCATGTGGGCGTAACCCTTGGCAGCCGTCAGACGGATTTGGCAGCAGAGTCCTCTGCTGTAACGATTCGCTCTGAGGACCCGAGCCGCCTGATAGATGCACAGCAGCTCGGCAGGAGAACCATGGACCTTATTCATCAGAACTTCATGGCGACCATTACGGTCAATTCCGCAGCCATGCTGATGGGTGCCCTGGGCGTTATTACGCCTCTCTGGGCGGCAGTCATCCACAATACGGCTACTCTGGCAGTTGTATTGAACAGCGCCCGTATTTTAGCGCCGCACAAGAAAAAGACAATAGGCTGAGCGAGATAGCCTAAAGCAAAAATAAAGACACCATCGGTTGTCTGCGAGGCAGATTGGCAAAATCAATCCGTCATCGCAGCTTCGCCACTGGTGTCTTTTTGTATGTGCAGCTATGCTCCATGAAAATACCCCCATGCCGGATATCCAGCATGGGGGTATTTAGTATAAAAGTTCTATTTTTTTAGCTTTCGCTGCCGATTCCTATATCCTTGGGCGGACGGCAGCTATCTCTTTTTACTAGATAATGAGGCACGATGATTTTTGTAGCGCTCATGCCCGGATTTTCAATCATGTTGATGAGCTGGCAGCCTGCCTCCATGCCGAGCTGTCTGGAATTGACATCAATGGTGCTGAGGGCCGGCGTGGAGAGCTTCACCATGACGGAGTTGTTGAAGGTGAGGATGGACAAATCATCCGGTACGCTGATCTTCAGCTCGTGGCAGAGCTGGAGCGTAGCCAGGGCCACGGTATCATCAATAATCAAAAGGGCGGTAGGCCTGTCCTCGCTGAGGAGCAGCCTGGCGAGGGTGCTGTTTTTGTCCAAAGGCATGGTGATGCCGCAGACGGTATATTTGTCAGGCGTGTCAAGATTGTTCTGCATCATGGAAAGCCTAAAGCCGGCATTGCGTTCGTAGGCAAAAATCTGAGAAATATTGTCGCAGACAAAGGCGATCTTCCGATGTCCCATCTCAATGAGGTAATTGGCGGCATCCTGTCCTGCCACAAGGTTATCGTTATCCACATAGACGGTGTCATTGACGTAGGCGCTCGCCTTGCCGATGACCACGAAGGGGATGCGGTACTGGTGCATGTAGTTAATCAAAGGGTCATCTAGAGCGGAGTAGAGAAAGACAAAGCCCTGCACCCTTTGGATGCGCACCAGGCTTTGGATGTACTCCAGCATTTGCTGGTATGTCTCGCCGGAAATAATCACAGTCGAATAGCCCAGCTCCATGGCTGCCTGGCAGATGCCGCGTATGGATCTTGTAACAAAGGGATTGTCGTAGCCCTTCTTGTCCTGCGGCTTCATGATAATGCCTATGCTGTTTGCCAATTTTGGAGGAGCAGAAAAAATATTTTTTTCATTAGAGGTGCTTTTTGCACTATTTGTTGCAGAAACAGGAACTTTATAGCCAAGGGTGGCAATAGCCTGCCATACCCTTTCCCTGGTTTCGGCACTGATTGCAGGATTGTTATTGCAGGTTCGGGAGACTGTGGCTGGCGAAACTCCTGCCAATGCAGCCACATCCCTGATAGTTACTGCCATAAGAATACTCCCTTTCGTTGCTTATTTTACTGCGGACTAAGATACATATGCTCACTTGGCTCTGTCTGACGCAAGGTCGGCGGTATAAAGACTAGATAGTGTATTCGTATTGCATAAATAGCCAAGCTGATTTCAAAAAAATATGGAAAGCTTGTACAAGACAAAAATGAAATTTATTTCATTAGTATATGTTACGAGCTTTCACAATTTAAATTTACCTTATTTAGAAAAAAAAGTCAAGATTGTAGAAAAAAGCGTTGCATAATTTCATGAAATATGGTTTAATATAATTACAGAATTTCAGAAATAAATGGAAATAAAATCCAATGATGTTTCTGAAATATTTCAAAAACTATTTGTAGAAGAAGTATCAGAATAGTTTTCTAAAGGGGAAAAGGAGAGATAATATGTCAAAGTCGGTTCTGACATCGGTGTATGCACCAATGACCGGTCGGGTAATTCCTCTGAGCGAGGTTCCAGATCCTGTATTTGCCGATAAAATTCTAGGCGATGGTATCGCTATCGTGCCAACTGATGGTAATATTTACAGTCCTGTCACAGGAACTTTGGTTACCATTGCTGAATCCCGTCATGCATTTGGCTTTCAGACGGCTGAGGGGGCTGAGCTGCTTTTGCATGTGGGACTGGAAACGGTTTCCTTGAAGGGCAAGCCTTTTGATATCAAGGTAAAGGAAGGCACTGAGGTAAAGGCTGGCGATTTGATTGCGACGGTAGACCTCAAGTACTTGGAAGAGAAAAACATTGCGGCTACCACGCCGGTTTTGTTCTGCAATGCCGATATGGGCAAGCTGAACATACCTGCGACCAAGGGTGATGCCAAGGCAGGCCATACCTTGATTTATACGATTGAGTCCAAGGTGGAGGAAAAGGAAGCTGCCAAGGAGGAAGCTCCCAAGGCTGCCGAGCCAGCCAAGAAGGGCGGCTTTATCAATTTTGACCTGCTGCAGAATTTGGGCAAGGTGCTGCTGACGGTTATTGCCGTTATGCCTGCCGCTGGTTTGGCGTTGTCTATCGGCAAGGTATTGCAGCTTTGGTGCGGCGATATTTCCTTGATGATGACGCTTGGCTGCGTATTGGAGAATATGGGCTGGGCACTGATTGGCAACCTGCACATCCTGTTTGCTATTGCTATTGGTGGTTCCTGGGCGAAGGAAAGAGCCGGCGGTGCTTTTGCGGCTATTATAGCATTCTGTTTGATTAACCGCATCACTGGCAATATCTTCGGCGTTACCAATGATATGCTTGGCAACCCTGATGCTGTTGTGTATTCGCTCTTTGGACAGGAGCTTTTGGTAAAGAACTACTTTGTCAGCGTGCTTGGCGCACCTGCCTTGAACATGGGCGTGTTCATCGGTATCATCTCTGGCTTTGTCGGCGCTATCGCCTACAACAAGTACTACAACTTCCGCAAGCTGCCTGATGTGCTGGCATTCTTCAACGGCAAGCGCTTTGTACCGATGGTGGTAATTGCCTACTCTGCTGTCATCTCCGTTGGCATGGCTTTTGTATGGCCTGCCATTCAGGAAGCTATCAACAACTTCGGCATATGGATTGCCAACTCCTCTGATACTGCTCCTTTGCTGGCACCATTTATCTATGGTACTTTGGAGCGCCTGCTGCTGCCATTCGGCTTGCACCACATGATTACCATTCCTGTAAACTACACTTCCTTGGGTGGCACTTATGTAATTCAGACCGGCTTGGGTGCTGGCACTACCGTATATGGTCAGGACCCTCTGTGGCTGGCATGGGTAAATGACCTGATTAATTTCGTTAAGTCTGGGGACACTGCTTCCTATGAGAATCTGTTGGCAACTGTAACTCCTGCTCGCTTCAAGGTTGGTCAGATGATTGGCGCTACCGGACTTCTGATGGGCTTTGCGCTGGCTATGTATCGCCGTGTAGATGCTGACAAGCGTCACCTCTACAAGTCCATGTTCATCTCTACTGCCTTGGCAACCTTCCTGACTGGCGTTACCGAGCCTATCGAGTTTATGTTCATGTTCTGCGCTGTTCCATTGTATGTCGTTTATGCTATCCTGCAGGGCTGTGCCTTTGCTTTGGCTGGCGTTGTTGACCTTAGGGTTCATTCCTTCGGCAATCTAGAGCTGCTTTCCCGCCTGCCTATGATTGGCAATGCAGGCTTGATGGGCGATATTTTGAACTTTGTTATTGCTTGCGTAGCTTTTGCAGTTATCGGCTATGTCGTAGCCTACTATGCTATCGGCAAGTTCCAGTTTGCTACCCCGGGCCGTTTGGGCAACTACAGCGACAGCGAGTCCGATGAAGATGACGGCAAGTCCTCTAGCAAGCATGGTGACGGCAACAGCCAGGCTGAGCGCATCATTGCCCTCCTGGGCGGTCGTGAGAATATCGACCTTGTGGATTCCTGCTTTACCAGACTGCGTGTTACGGTCAAGGACAGCAGCAAGGTAGCAGACCTCAAGGCTTGGAAGGCCGAGGGTGCTCAGAGCCTGTTCGTAAAGGGCAATGGTATTCAGGCTGTCTATGGTCCGAAGGCGGACGTACTGAAGTCCGATATTAACGATATTCTGTAATTGTCCCTGTAAAAGCTTCATCTAGCCACGACCCAATATGATTCCCTATGAGGTTTAGAGAAAATGAAATTAATGACCATAAATACGCATAGTATCGTAGAAGAAAACTATATAGGCAAGACGGATGCCTTTGTTGGCAAGATTTCTGAGCTTGTGCCGGATATTATTGCCATGCAGGAGGTCAACCAGACCGCAGATGCTCCTCTGGCAGAGGATGATTTGCAGCTTGGACGTTACTACAGCCATAAAGAATCACGTCCCCTAAAGGCTGACAATCACGCAGCCAGGGTGGCAGAGGCTCTGCGCAGGTCAGGGCTTGAATACAACTGGACGTGGCTGCCTATGAAGCTGGGCTATGGCAGGTATGACGAGGGCATGGCGGTTTTCTGCCGCCAGCCGATTGCAGAAACGAATGTGGTGCTTTTGACTAGCAATGGCGATTATACCACTTGGCGTACCCGTTATGCCTTGGGGATTCGCCCTGCTGGCACGGGGGACTGGTTTTATACCGTGCACCTAGGCTGGTGGGATGATGAAAAAGAGCCTTTTGAAAGGCAGTGGGAGAGACTGCAGGCTGACGTAAAGAGCAAAAATCATCAGGGAAGATGCTTCCTGATGGGAGATTTCAACAGCCCTGCGCAGGTAGCTGGCGAAGGCTATGACTTGATAAAGGAAAGCGGCTGGCATGATACGTATCTTTTGGCAGAGAAAAAAGATGACGGCAACACTGTACGAGGCGTTATTGATGGCTGGCGTGACAAGCTGACGAAGGAGCAGATGCTCGATGGCATGCGCATAGACCATATCTGGTGCAGTGAAAGCGTGGGTGTTCGCTCTAGCAGAACCTGCTTTGATGGAATTAACGAGCCGGTGGTATCGGATCATTTCGGCGTATTGATAGATGTGGAGGATTGAAGAAGATGATGAAGAGAAAGGCCGGGATATTGCTGCCTGTCAGCAGCTTGCCATCCCGTTACGGTATCGGCTGTTTTGACGAAGCAGCCTACAAGTTTGTGGATTGGCTTCAGGCAGCCGGACAGCATTATTGGCAGATTTTGCCTTTGGTGCCTACCAGCTATGGCGATTCGCCTTATCAGTCGTTTTCTACCTTCGCTGGCAATCCGTACTTTATCAGCCTTGATAAGCTGGTGCAGGCAGGCTTGCTGTCGGAAAAGGACATCAAGGCTGTCGATATGGGCAAAAATCCTAGCGATATTGACTACGCCAAGCTGTACGAGGGACGCTACAAGCTTCTGCGCAAGGCATACGAGGCAAGCCGTATCAGCGAGAATCAGGATTTCCAGCGCTATGCTGGCGAAAATGCATGGTGGCTGGAAGATTATGCGCTCTTTATGGCTCTGAAGGACAGGTTTGAGGGCAAGTGCTGGAATGAATGGCCGGAGGATATCCGCCTGCGCTGGGGATATTCCATGGATTACTATCGCAGGGAGCTGTATTTCGACATCGAGTTCCAAAAATTCATGCAGTATCATTTTGCTAGGCAGTGGCAGGAGCTGAAGGGCTATGCCAACAGCAAGGGCGTGGAAATCATCGGCGATATTCCTATATATGTAGCTATGGACAGTGCCGATACGTGGTCGCATCCTGAGCTGTTCCAGCTCAATGAAAAATGCGAGCCTCTCGCTGTGGCAGGCTGTCCGCCGGATGGCTTTTCTGCTACCGGACAGCTTTGGGGCAATCCGCTGTACAACTGGGAATATCACAGAAATACCAGCTTTGATTGGTGGATGAGCCGCCTTTGGTATGCCTTCAATATGTATGATGTGCTGCGTATCGACCATTTTAGAGGCTTTGACGAGTATTACAGTATTCCGTATGGCGCAAAGGATGCCGTAGGCGGTCATTGGGAAAAAGGTCCGGGCATAGATTTGTTCAAATGCATGAAATACTGTTTGGGAGACCGCAGGGTTATTGCCGAGGATTTGGGCTTTATGACTGATTCAGTCCGCCAGCTTGTGCGTGAGAGCGGCTTCCCGAATATGAAGGTGCTGGAATTTGCCTTTGATTCCCGTGATACCGGTGCGGCGGCTGATTATTTGCCGTACAACTACAATAACAACTGCGTGGTTTATACAGGCACACATGATAATGAAACGCTGCAGGGCTGGTTCAAGAGCATTAATCAGGAAGAAATCAAGATGGTAAGGGACTATCTCGATGCTGAAAAGACTCTGCTCAAGGAGCTGCACAAGCCTATGATTAGGGCGGCGATGTCCAGCGTGGCAGCGACCTGTATCATTCCGATGCAGGATTATCTGGGACTGGATAACAGCGCCAGAACCAACAAGCCATCTACCGTGGGACAGAACTGGCGGTGGAGAGTTGATGCCAAGGCTCTCACTCCGGCGCTGGCTGCGGAGATATATAAATCTGCCAAGACATATGGCAGATTGTAAGGACAAAGGGCTGGCGATTGACAGCCCTGATAACCAAGCCCCTCTGATGTATTAATATATATGACACTGCGATAGGTTGCTGTATCATCGCATTACACCCCACAGCGATGTATCGCACATTATTAGCAGTCCTCATATGTGTGAATGGGGACTGCGGAGGGGATTTGCGTAAGATTTGGGAGAAAATGAAAAGTTGTGGGAGGATTTTATATTATGAAAAAGAAGTTAGCAAGTCTGGCTGCCGCTATGGCATTGACCGCGGTTATGGGTGGAACGGCTATGGCAGCAGAGGGAGGCCTGGCAGACGTACCAAAGGATCATTGGAGCTATGAGGCTGTCAATCAGCTTGTCAAGGACGGCATTATCGAGGGTATGCCTGACGGGACTTATGCTGGCGACCGCGCTATCAGCCGTTATGAAATGGCGGTTATCGTCGCTAGGGCTTCGGATAAGATGGAGCAGGCGAATATTGCTGACCGTGCCTTGATTGAGAAGATGCAGTCTGAGTATGACAGCGAGCTAAAGACTATCAAGGACGATATTGCTGATTTGAAGGATCAGGTCGGCAAGGTGAAGTTTTATGGCTTCTTCCGTGCCCAGTATGACCATGATGACAAGGACACCAATGGCGTAGACCGCAGCAATGACCGTACCTATCTGGATTTGCGCGCTGACTACAAGGTAAATGACCAGTGGACGGTCAAGACCCAGGTTGAAACGCATCATCGCTATAGTGATGACGGCAGCTACAATACCGGCTTTAGCAGGTATGCGCAGAAAACTTGGTCAGGACATGACGGCAACATCAAGCGTGTTTGGGCTGAGGGCAATCTTGCCAACGGAGCATGGGTAAATGTGGGCCGTGCTTGGAGAGGACTTGGCTTCCAAAATGTACTTCTGGGTACTGAGACCGATGGTATTCAGGCAGGCATTCCTATCAAGGGTACGGGCTTGACGGCTAGTGCTATCTATGCTTCCAGCACTGGTACTGGCGACAAGGAAGCTATCTACGGCATCGGCACTTGGGGCGCTATCGGACACGCTGTGGACATCAACCTGAATTATGTCAAGAGCGACATGAGCAAGGGCGATACCTATCAGACTGGCGAGATAGACGGTTATCATCAAATAATAGATGGCGACGTGATAAGGTATGGGGATCCAGTTTACAAGAGCACCACGGTTACACGTGATAAGGCATTTGTTGTTTCTGCCGGTATTGATGTAGCTAAAAATGTTCGCCTGCTGAATGACTATATCCAGACTAATGCTGACAATAATAACAAGTCTTTGGCAAGCCGCATCAACTACAAGGGCACTGATTTGAATGACCCAGGCTCTTTCGGACTTTACGCCCGCTACTTCAAGTATGGTGCAAATGGTCAGATTGCTGGTGATGATGAGTGGGGTTCTACTCCGTTCGGCGCTAAGGGCTGGATTGTGGGCGTGAAGTACGTTCCTGTCAAGAATGTAGAGTGGGAGACCCTCTATAGCCAGCAGAAGTGCAACTATGCCGGTATCGATGGTACGCCGTTTGACCGCAGATTGTTCCGTACCCAGGTTGATTTCCATTTCTAATTAATTCGTTTTATGTTACATCAGTTTACCAAATTGTGCCGTAAAGCCCCTTGCTTTAGCTATGGGGATATAAGGCACGTCCACCGAATTTGCGTAAGCAATTGAAGGTGGACAAAAGCTAAATGATATGTTAGTATGAAGTATATGGGCAGGGCATTGTCCATTGCGGAGAGAACTCGTAAGACCTGCCATTTTGGCAGGCAAGGTTCGCTAATATCCCAGAATCCCCCGGCTTTAGCCGTGGGGAGTATGTCAAAACCTTATACCCTGCCTGAAATCTATAGACGAAAAGCCTCTGCCTCGCTGCAGAGGCTTTTTGCGTAGGGAAAAATAGCGTGTTCCCGAGACCGCAGCAAAAAGAGTGCAACCAGGTAGCAATTTTAGAAAAATTGCCAAGAAAAAAGCAAGACACATCAAGCGAAATATGTTAGGATTGCTAATAGTGAATGATAAAGACTTAGTACATAAAATTTCTGTGAGGTGGAAATATGCCGTACTAAGTCATTTCCTTGCATGGGAAAAAGAATGTATTAAAATAAAAGGTAAATTCCCCTACAATGAGTACAACAGATACGAAATGTATCAAAAAAATAAGGGGGAAGTTACAATGAAAGAAAATTGGTTAGGCTTGCAGGACAGGGTAGTAATCGTTACCGGAGGTGCTTCCGGCATTGGCAAGCACGTTGTCAGCACGCTGGAGGCAGTAGGCGCCAAGGCTGTTGTCGTAGACATGAATGTAAAGACAGGCGATGTCATTGACGGAGCTTACTGCGTACAGTGCAACGTAACCGATCCAGCCAGCGTCAAGGCAATGGCAGAGGCTGTTGTAGAGAAATATGGCCGTATCGATGCACTGGTAAACAACGCAGGCATCAATATGCCTCGCCTGCTGGTAGATGTCAAGGGCGAGCGTCCTGAGTATGAGCTGAATGACGAATCCTTCAGCAAGATGTTCGCAGTAAATGTCAAGGGCGTTGTCCTCTGTGCTCAGGCGTGTGCCAAGCAGATGCTCAAGCAGGGCGGCGGCGTTATCCTGAATATGTCCTCCGAGGCAGGCAAGGAAGGCTCTCAGGGCCAGTCAGCGTACTCTGCGACCAAGGGCGCGGTAGACAGCTTTACCCGTTCCTGGGCAAAGGAGCTTGGCAAGTACAATATCAGGGTTTTGGCTTGTGCGCCTGGCATCATGGAAGCAACTGGACTGAGGACTGCTGCCTACAATGAGGCTCTTGCCTACACTAGGGGCTGCAAGCCAGAGGAGCTTTCTACGGACTACTCCAAGGTAATTCCTTTGGGCAGGGATGGCAAGCTGGACGAGGTCGGAGATTTGGTAGCATATCTGGTATCAGACAGGGCAAGCTATATTGCTGGCACTACCATCAATATTTCTGGCGGCAAGTCCAGGGGATAAATAGAGAGAAAGGGTGCTGAGGTTGAAAAGCTTGTATGCAGATGATCGTACATCGCAAATATTACAGTGTTTTCGCAAAACTCCTGTTATTACAGTCAGCACTTTGGCAGCTAAGTTTCAGGTTAGCGAGCGGACAATCAGGAATGATATCAAGCAGCTAAATCAGAAGCTTGGCGGCATAGCCTCTATTGAGGGTCAGAAAGGACAGTACGGCCTGCATATATTTTCCGCCGAGGCTTTCAGCAAGGTTTTCGCACAGCTCTCAGAAACAGACGCTTTTCTCAATTCACCGCGAAACCGCATGGATTACGCCTTCGGCAGGCTGATTCGCTCTGAAGAGCCAATTCTTACAGACGAGCTTGCCTATGAGATGAATGTAGGCCGCAGCACCCTTATCGGGGATCTGAAAAAGCTGCGGGACGAGGTAGCCGAATATGGCTTATCCATTGTCGGAAAGACCAGCAAGGGGCTGGTGGTTCAGGGCGAGGAAATCAATATCCGCAAATACATCATCGAGAAAAACTATCAGCAGATTTACAAGGACTATCCGCTGGATAAGGAAATCGTAGAGGCCATAACAGAAACATTTCGCAATTATTCCATTGAGCGCAGTGTACGGCAGAGATTTGAGCAATTTATTACCTTGATGCTGGACAGATTCCTGACAGGGCATTATATTGGCAAGCTGAATCCAGAGCACTACCGCCTTGGTGCCAGGGATGAATTTGAGATTGTCAATAACCTAGTGGATCGCATCGGCGATTTGCTGGATGTGGAATTTCCATTAGAAGAAAAGATATTTGTTTTTCTGCCCATCCTTGGCATGAGGACGCCGGCGGATATTGCCAAGCTCGGACCAATCAAGCTCGATAGCAATATACCCGCGCTGATGGAGAATATTATTGCCAGCATACGGCAGGAAATGAATATCAGCCTTGCCAGCAATGAGTTTGCGCAGGAATTTCTCTATCATCTGATGTTCATGTGCAACAGGCTCAAGTATGGCATCAAGCTTTCCAATCCCCTGCTAGAGGATTTGAAGCAGAAATATCCTTTGGCATATCAGATGGCAGGCGTTGCGGCAAGGATTGTCAAGCGTGACTACGGGCTTGAGGTCAGCGAGGCAGAAAAGGGCTATTTGGCGGCTTATTTCGGCGTATTTTTGACGGAGAACCTCATTCAGAAGAAACAATTCAGGATTGCCTTGGTTTGCGGTACTGGCAGGGTCACGGCACGGCTGGTAGCCATACAGCTCAAGCAGATTTTGGACAGCAGCACGGTGCTTGATTTTTATTCAGACGAGGGCATTGACAGGGAAGTTTTGTCAGACTACGACATCATCATCACCACAGTGCCGCTCAGCGTAGAGTGCGGCAGACCGGTTATCCGCATCAATGAGGTGTTTGATGAGCAGGAAATCCGTCACAAGATAGAAAAGGCAAAATATTGGGATCAGATTGATTTGCCGGTTTTGGACAACAACTGGTTCGTCATGGCAGGCTTTTTGGACAAAAACAGGTTTTTCCTCTTGGATGCCAGGCAGACATATACTCAGGCTGTAGACTACATGGTGGATAATCTGACGGCAGGCGGCTATCTGGATGAAGACTTCAAGGAAAGAATCCATATTCGTGAAGAAAAGGGCACGATGATATTTGGTCATTCCATTGCGATACCACACAGTATACAGTTTGTCAGTGACAAGCTGGTGCTGGCAGTGGGCGTCAGCCACGAGCCGATTTGCTGTGATGACCACAGGGTGCAGGTGATTTTCCTTTTGGGCATTCCGCATGAATTGGAAGCTGATGACAACATTCTCATCAGGGTTTACGATGAGATTATAAGCTTGGCACGCAATGAGGCGATGCTGGAAAAAATAGCTGCGGCAGATAGCTTTCAGGATTTGCTGGGGGCATTGTACAAAAGGGCTGGGAATAATTAAGAAATAATCAATAAGATAATTAGCAGGTAAAAGAAAAGGTTTTGGAAAGAGAGGAGTCAAAGATGCTGGAGTTGGGACTAGCCATATTGGGAGCGTTTATTCTGCAGAGCATATTCAGCGCAGTGCAGATGAAGCATTTTTCAAAGGAGTTTATCAGTCTCCGGCGCAGGGGCAGGGTAGCCTGCGGACGTCAGGCAGGAGGCTTTCGGGCAGGAGCTATCGTCATGTTTTTGCTCGATGAGGCTGGGTATATTGTGGAAGCGCGCAAGATGGAAGGCGTGACCTTCCTTGCCAGGGTGCGTCCGATGTCTGGCTTTGAGGGGCTGCACATCAAGGATTTGACTGGCGATGAGATTGCTACCAAGAACAAGAATCTCAAAAAAGCGATTTTGGATGCCTCCCTGACCTATCGCAAATTTGTTTCGGGCGAGCCTATTGTGCCGCCGCCTTCTCCTTTCCAGATAGCCACTTACAGATTAAGACAGGTATTCACAGGCAAGAAAGCCTTGGAGTAAGAGAGGAAGGACATCATGGATATTCTCGTAGAATTTGCATCGGGATTTATGAATTTGTTTAAGCTCGGCGGCGAACAGTTCGTTAGCTGGGTAACAGGAATTATTCCTACGATTATTATGCTCTTGGTGCTGATGAACGCCATCATGGCAATCGTCGGTCCGGAGAGAATGGAGAAGATTGCCAAGTTCTGTACAGGCAATCCTCTGCTTAGATATGCCGTACTGCCATTTCTGAGTGCCTTCATGCTGGGCAATCCGATGGCTTTGTCTATGGGCAAGTTTATGCCGGAGTTTTACAAGCCGTGCTTTTATGCCTCGGTAACCTATCATTGCCACACCAACAGCGGTATCTTCCCGCACATCAATGTTGCAGAGCTGTTTATCTACCTAGGTATTGCCAACGGCGTTGCCCAGCTCGGACTGGATATGGCGCCACTGGCAGTACGCTATCTGCTGGTAGGCTTGATTGCCAACTTTATTTCGGGCTATGCCACCGAGTTTACCACTAGGCTGGTCGAGAAGCAGCAGGGCGTAAGGCTGAGCCGTGAGTTTAATGCAGCAAGTCACTGAGGAGGCAATGAAAATGGCAGAGTATAAATCTATTCGTGTAGAGCATGGCGCTGGCGGCTTTGGCGGCCCATTGGTAATCACTCCCTCCGAGGAGAAAAATAAGGTTATGTTTATTACGGGCGGCGGCGCTGAGCCGGAGTGCCTGCAAAAGATTGTTGAGCTGACGGGACTCATTCCAGTCAACGGCTTCAAGACCAAGTGTCCGGAGGAAGAGCTGGCACTGGTCATCATTGACTGCGGCGGCACATTGCGCTGCGGCATCTATCCCAAGAAAAGAATCCCTACTATCAATACCAATCCAGTCGGCAAGGCAGGCCCTATGGCAAAGTACATTACGGAGGACATCTATGTGTCCGGCGTAACCTCGAAGCAGGTTTCCTTGGCAGATGGCTCTGAGGCCGCTGCTCCTGTAGAAGCCCCCAAGGCAGAAAAGAAGTTTTCGGCTGACAAAAAGGTTTCCCAGACCTTGGCAGAGCAGGAAAACAAGAGCATCATCACCAGCATTGGCTTGGCTGCTGGCAAGGTGGTCAGCACCTTCTATCAGGCTGCCAGGGATGCGATTCAGACTTGTATCACGACCTTGCTGCCGTTCATGGCCTTTGTATCGATGCTGATCGGTATAATCAATGGCTCAGGCTTTGGCGATGCGTTTGCTTCCATACTGACGCCTTTGGCTGGCAATATTTTCGGCTTGGTAATCCTGGGCGTTATTTGCTCTATCCCTGGTCTGTCCGCCTTGCTTGGCCCTGGCGCCGTTATTGCCCAGATTATCGGTACGTTGGTCGGCGCAGAAATCGGCAAGGGCAATATCGAGCCACAGATGGCACTGCCTGCCCTGTTCGCTATCAATACGCAGGGTGCTTGTGACTTTATCCCTGTAGGACTGGGACTTGCCGAGGCAGAGACCGAGACCATCGAGGTCGGCGTAGTATCTGTTATGTATTCCCGTTTTGCAACGGGCTGGATTCGTGTAATCATTGCATACCTGGCCAGCTTTGGCCTGTATGCGGCTGCATAAATTGTAAATATTTAGGAGGAATCTCAAATGAGCGTTATTTATGAAAATCAGGTTGTTGGCATGGGCGAATGTGTAGAAGAGTTTAAGGATGAAGGCATATTCATTATCTTTGGCGATAATGCTCCTGACGAATTGAAGGATTATTGTTACTCAGTCAGCGTACAGCCGATTAATGGCAAGATAATGCCAGGACAGATTCTCTCTGTGGATGACAGTCAGTATACGATTACCGCCGTGGGGCCGGAAGCCCCTGTGACGTTGGCTGGCCTTGGGCATTGCACCGTGAATTTCAGCGGCAGTACCGAGGTAGAGCTTCCCGGCACTATCTATGTCGAGAACAAGCCTATGCCGAATCTCAAGATAGGCACTGTTATCCGTATTTCTGATAACTAATGCCAGCGGTTTCCTCTCTGACTGCTTTGCATGGTCAGAGCCGCTGAATTAAGTTATATTTCCAATATTTATCCCTCAGCGATAAGTTATCGCAAATACTCTATACTTGTGTTCTGCCACCCCCTCTATTAGGCAGGGCATGAAGAAACGCTGTCTTATGAAGTTGCTCCCTTTAGATAGCTTCATAAGATGGCGTTTTCTAGTTTTCATAAAGAAAGAGGTGCTTGATATGCTGTCAGGAGCGATTTTTGATATGGACGGTCTTTTGCTGGACACAGAAAGGCTGTATGAAAAGGCATGGCGAAATGCTGCCAAGGCGTTTGGACAGGAACATTCCGAGGAATTTCATCGGAATGTGTGCGGTACGAATGGTGAAAAGATGCTGCAGGTCATAGCCAAATATTATCCACAGGTGGATAATGCCGAATTTATGCACTACTGTCTCAATAATTTTCAGGAGATGATTCAAGAGAACGTGCCGGAAAAAGCTGGTATGCGCCAAATCTTGCATTATTTTCGGGAAAATGGTGTCAAAATGGCTGTAGCCAGCAGCAGTGCGCCAGAGGTGATTGCCTCGAATCTGGGCAGGCTGGATGTACTGCAATATTTTACGGCAGTGGTCAGCGGCCATCAGGTTGCAAAGGGCAAGCCTGCGCCGGATATATTCCTGCTGGCGGCGCAAAAGCTGCAGCTTGCGCCAAATGACTGCTATGTTTTTGAGGACAGCGGCAACGGGATAAAGGCAGGAGCGGCGGCAGGCTGCAAAACAATTATGATACCTGATTTGATTCCGCCTACTGAGGAGCTTTGCCAGCTTAGTGATGGCGTGTACGGCAGTCTGAGTGATTTCGTAGCAGCCTCAGCCAGGGGAGAAATTTAAGTGATTTGTGTCCCTCAGATTGACATTTGATGCAAAATTTGGTAGACTCGTGTTGCAATGAAAAAGAGGAGTAGTTCCATTTCAGCGAGCAGGGACGGTGCGAGCCTGCGTAGGAATGAAGGCGCTTTGGAGCAGCAAGCAAATATCCATGAGGCGGAGCAGTTTTTGCTCAAGCAGGGTGGAACCGCGGGTAATCACTCGTCCCTGTAGCATTTTTTTGTAAATGTTACAGGGGCGTATTTTTTTGCACTGTAACATCTTTGAAGGAGGATACTATATGAAATTTCAGGAAATCATCCTGGCATTGCAGCAGTTCTGGTCAGAACAGGGCTGTATTTTGGGCGAGCCTTACGATGTAGAAAAGGGTGCCGGCACGATGAACCCATTTACCTTTTTGCGGGTTTTGGGGCCTGAGCCTTGGAATGTAGCCTATGTAGAGCCTTCCAGACGTCCGGCTGACGGACGCTATGGCGACAATCCGAACCGCTTGTACCAGCATCATCAGTTTCAGGTTATCATGAAGCCGTCCCCTGACAATATTCAGGAGCTGTATTTGGCATCTCTTGAGCGTTTGGGTATCAATCCGAAGGAGCATGACATCCGCTTTGTCGAGGACAACTGGGAGTCGCCTACCCTGGGTGCTTGGGGACTTGGCTGGGAGGTTTGGCTGGATGGCATGGAAATCACCCAGTTTACCTATTTCCAGCAGGTAGGCAGCCAGGACATCAAGCCTACCGCCGTAGAGATTACCTATGGCTTGGAGCGCCTGGCTATGTACATTCAGGGCGTAGAGAATGTTTATGACATTCAGTGGACTGGCGACTATACCTATGGCGATGTGTTCCACCAGAATGAATTTGAGCAGTCTACTTATGCTTTTGATTTGTCTGATGCTGATTTGCTCTTTGAGCTTTTTGACAAGTATGAAGCTGAGGCGGTAAGGATTATCGAAAAAGGCTATGTACATCCTGCCTATGATTATGTACTGAAGTGCTCCCATGCCTTCAATCTTTTGGATGCTCGTGGCGCAATCAGCGTTTCGGAGCGTGCTGCCTTTATCGGCCGTGTCAGAAAGCTGGCAAGGCTTTGTGCCCAGTGCTATCTAAAGCAGCGCGAGGAGCTTGGTTATCCTATGATGGGAAAGGGGAATAAGGCATGAGCAAGACTTTATTGTTAGAAATCGGTACTGAGGAAATTCCGGCTCATGTAATGCCGGGAATCCTTTCTCAGCTCAAGGAAAATGCAGCCAAGACCTTTGACGAGCTGCGTATTGAATACAAGAACATTAGAACTCTTGGCACGCCTCGCCGCAGTGCCCTTATAGTTGAGGGATTGGCAGAGCAGCAGGCGGATCTTTCCAAAGAAAATCGCGGTCCTGCCGTAAATATCGCCTTTGACGCTGACGGCAAGCCGACCAAGGCGGCACAGGGATTTGCCCGTGGACAGGGGGTAAAGCCTGAGGAACTGGTAACCAAGGACGGCTATGTTTATGCGATGGTTCATGAACAGGGCGGCAAAACTGCTGATTTGCTGGGAGAAACCTTGAAGGGACTGGTTGACGGGTTGAATTTCCCAAACAATATGCATTGGGCAAATTTGGACTACAAGTTTATTCGTCCGCTGCGCTGGCTGGTAGCCCTCTATGGACAGGATGTCATTGATTTTGAGGTTGCCAATGTAAAGTCTGGCAGGACATCACGTGGTCATCGCTTCCTTTCTGACGGCGATTTTGAGATTGACTGTGCCGACAACTATGTAGAGGCATGCCGCAAGGCTTTTATCATTGTAGACCAAAATGAGCGCTGCGAGATGATTCGCCAGCAGATTGCCGAGGTAGCTGCTGCCAATGGCGGTCAGGCCGAGGTCAATGAGGATTTGCTGGAGGAAGTTCTCTACTTGGTAGAGTATCCTACGGCTCTGTGCGGCAAATTTGACGAAAAGTATCTCAAGCTGCCTGCTGAGGCAGTTATTACGCCGATGCGTGACCATCAGCGCTATTTCCCTGTCCTGAAGGACGGCAAGTTGTTGCCGCTCTTTATCACGATCCGCAATGGCGGCAAGGAGCATTTGGAAACTGTACAGCACGGCAACGAGCGTGTGCTGCGTGCCCGCTTGGAGGATGCGCAGTTCTTCTTTGATGAAGATAGGAAAAAGACTTTGGAGGAGCATGCTGAAAAACTAAAAACTGTTGTTTTTCAGGATGGTTTGGGAACTATCTATGACAAGGCTCTCCGTTTGGAGATATTGGCAGGCTATATTGCTGATGTTATCGGAGCTTCGGAGCAGGATAAGAAGGATGCCGTGTGCGCTGCCAAGCTGGCAAAGGCTGACCTTGTAACAGGCATGGTGACAGAGTTTACCGAGCTGCAGGGCGTTATGGGGCGTGAATATGCTCTCTTGGATGGCGAGAGCAAGGCAGTGGCGCAGGCTATTGACGAGCATTATATGCCTCGCTTTGCAGGCGACAGCCAGCCAGCATCCACAGCAGGACGCATTGTTTCTTTGGCAGACAAGATTGATACCATTGTCGGCACGTTCAGCAGGGGGTTGATTCCTACTGGCTCACAAGATCCATTTGCCCTGCGCCGTCAGGCTTTGGGCATCGTAAATATGCTCAAAGAGGCTCAGTATCATATTTCTCTCAGCCAGCTAGTTGCCAAGGCTATGGAACTTTTGAAAATTGCTGCTGACAAGCAGTCCGAGCTTCAGAATGATGTGGCAGATTTCATGAAGCTGCGCTTGAAGAATGTTTTGGCAGATGCTGGTATCCGCTATGACGTTGTGGATGCCGTATTTGTCACGATTGACGATATTTACGGCGTATTCCTGAGAGCACAGGCTGTCAATGAAGCTGTCCAGCAGGGTATGGAGAAAACAATTCAGGCATTCGTGCGTACTGGCAATATTGCCCGCAAGGCAGAGGATGTGGCTGCTGTTGTTGATGCAGGACTTTTTGCGGACAAGGTGGAAAATGATCTTTATGCTGCCTATGAAAAGGCTGCTGCCGAGTCTGACAAGCAGATTGCCGCACAGGATTATGCAGGTGCGATTGGCACGCTGAAAGAGCTGGCTGCGCCGATTGATGCATTCTTTGACGGCGTTATGGTTATGGACAAGGATGCAAAGGTCAAGGCTAATCGTCTAGGACTCTTGAAGCTGGTGGACAATCTGATTTGCCGGATTGCGGATTTCAGCAAAATTGTTCTTGCCTAAATAAAAATTTTGTCCACAATATGTACAATTTATGTTATAATTGTCTTAACTTTGTTGTAGAGGAGAGGTTGAAAAATGACACAGGAAGCTATTGAGCAGATTCTCAAGGAGAAAATTGCCGAGGAGCGCAGCAAGCTGCCAACTCACGAGTATATTGATCTGAATGCAGTATCGAATGGACGTGGCGTTGCAGACGGCGGTCTTTTGTATCTCAAGGCTGTTGATACCGCGCTTGACATCATGAGCAAGAGCGTTGCTGCTACTTTGGCACAGATTGTAAAATAAGATTTTCCATAAAAGGCTGCCGCTTGTCGGCAGTCTTTTTGCTTATACGAAGATGTAGAAGGTTGCGCTGTGTACTACGGCACGACTTACCGTATGCTAAAGACACGCTCTGCCTGTCAGGCTATAGTGGAATGACAGAATAATGCGTGAATTTAGCATATTTGTGGTGACTTATAGGCGGCGATGTTTTTTTTTAGGGAAATATGATAAAATGTGGGTAGTGTTAATAGTGGCTATGCAATGGAGAAAATCATGCAATACAATATTCCTAAACTGGTGCTGGAAGATATTGCCGCTTGTGGGCAAAAATACAATGTGGATAAGATTATTCTTTTTGGTTCTCGTGCCAAGGGGACGCATCGAGAACGCAGTGATATTGATATAGCGGTTTTGGGGGGAGATTTTGACGGATTTTATTGGGATATAAAGGAAAATGCTAGGACACTCTTGATGTTCGATATAGTGAATATGTCAGAGGGAATTTCTGAAGAATTACAGAAGGAAATAGACAAATATGGGTAACTAAACTGTTACAATAAATTTTAACAAATCTGTATAGATATATACAGAAGTATAGATTTAACGACAGAATACCCTTTGTATCGAGCAATCGGTGCAAACTCAGT
>SAMEA104315434__coassemble_244_pt1 | contig 33483 bp, 33 predicted proteins | sample SAMEA104315434__metabat2_high_PE_033 | metagenome-assembled genome bin SAMEA104315434 (sample SAMEA104315434) | gut metagenome | biome: Monkey gut; feature: monkey-associated habitat; material: faeces | place: China | collected 2013 | reverse complement strand
GCCGGTTAGGAAAGAGACTGTTTATGCAGTCTCTTTTTTTGCGTGCAAAAATATCCAGCCGAGCACATGCTATTTTTTGATAAATCCTGTTATAAGCAGTATTTTAGAGTTTCCCGTGTAAGCGGGGGGTGATTTCTCATAGTTTGGGGCGGTTTTCTCATCATGTGCCCGGTGTTCTAATGTTGGTGATATGTAATTTGATTATTAATAAGCTGTGTTGCTTATCATGGTTTCGCAGTATCACGAATCGAAAATGTTTATAAAAGTATTTTTTTACTTCTTTTAATTTATTGCTATATAATGGAAAGGAAGGAGTGATAAATATGGACAAAAAAGGTTTGAAAAAAATGTGGCAGATTTTTCTCATTGAGCAGGAGCTGGACACGAAGACAGTGGCGGAGCAGCTAGGCAGCTTCCCCCAAGCGCTGGGACGTAAGATTAATTCTGGTAGCATAAAATTTTTGGAATTGGCAAATATTTTGGAAAAGTACGGCTATGAGATTTCTATCAGAAAAAAATCTGATAGCTGAAAAAGAGAAAAGCTACCAGCTTTTAGCCAGCAGCCTTTTGTGGTCAGCTCGTAGTTGCATGTACATATGAAGTCTTTCCCGCACAAGCAAGAGGTATTCTGACCGTGCGAGTCATTGTCAGAATATAACGAAAGGTAGGTAATGAAAATACAAAATCTAACTTGCTTCCGAATGATTTTTAGCTGTATTATGAATTTTATGTATATATTAGTGCTAATATATACATAATTGCTTTGGTTTGCAATTATTTGGGAGCCGGACATCTCCTCGCCGCCGTACAGAGTCCTGCGATAGTCCGTTCATGCGTGCTTCGTTGAGCGTGCCCTGCTAGGTCTCAATCACGGAGTCAAGGGAAGTAAATATTTCGTTGTTGGTCTTGCCGCTTGCCTTTAGCCAATGAACGAACTCGTGCATGAAGATTCGGCGTGCTGGCACATTGCTGTTGAGGTTCTTGTCAAGCGGAGTCTCAAACTCTGCCTTGGCTTTCAGTGCTTCTTCGGAGAGAGGATTTCCAACAAAAGAAAAAGCACTCATATCTCGTGAATGCTTTTTTATAAGATTGTCAAACTGTTCTTTTATTCCCTTGTATTCGCCTAAGCTAGGGGTAACAACTGATTTGCTATCAGTTTGTTGTACGTCTCTTTTGTTTCCTGTTCCTCTGCTTCTGGATAAAGTTCCTTGTGCAGCTTTAGCCATTCTGACTTGCTTTGCGTGTTCATGTACATATTTAGCAATGCATTCCTTGATTCTAGGGTCATTGATAAAACACCTCCTAGCATGTTCATAACGTACAGCATAATAATTTTTATCATACTCGTTATTTTGAACGTACTTTGTATTAAATTCTACTCGCATTCTCCTAGTAAGAGGTAAATCAGCAAACGCTCTATCTAACTGTACATGGTCTACGAGCTTTGAAAAATCTTTGACACTATCACTTAGTTGTTGGTAAACAGTTTCTTTAACGTTTTCTTGTTCTTCTAAGAAGGTTAAGTGTTGATTGAGCATTGTTTGAGGTATTGGTTCAATCCCTTCAAACCCAGCAACATCATCGTCTTCATTCTCTGCCTTTTCGCCCTGATTGTCAAGCTGATTTCCTGCGTCCTTAGAATTTTTTGCCCTAGGTTCTTGCTCGGTGTGCTCGTTGGAGTCCTCGACCTTATTGCCTACTGTAACTGTAGTATTGGGATTTTCTTTTACATTCTGCTGGTTTTGTGGTACAGTAGGCGTGGAAGAAGTATCAGTTTCCTCGGCATGACGAGTACGCATAGGCATGTCGGGTGTAGCAGCGGTTGAGCCGTTACCCTCGCCGTTAGCACTAACTGGTACTTCCTTTTTTTGTGCTGTTTTTTCATCTTCCCAGCCAGTCAATAACCAAGTATTTTTGTCTTTATCAGACATTGATAGCACTGCAACATATCCATCGTAATGAATTTTCATGCGCGCATTGGTAGTGTCATTGTTATTTGCCATCTTCAAAATCCACATTATGTTTGGCGATTATGTGTGCTATGCCGCAGCCGCCTTTGAATTTCTTTCCTATATCTGCATTTTCCCACACAAAATCAGTCGAACCAATATCTGTCATAATACATAGCGTTGTTTGCATCTTCGTGATTTTCAATCATTTTTAGCATAGCTTCTTTGTCATTGATGATATTATCTTGCTCACGGACAACTTTTTTTGTAGGCATGGCATATAATCATTTTAGGCACGTTTGTACTGTGGAGATGGGATTCAATTTTTTTATTGGCTTTTTGGGAAACTAAACTGTTACAATAAATTTTGACAAATCTGTATAAATATATATAAATTTATTAATGAATTAGGGGTGTATACAAGAACGATAGATAATGCTATAATCTAAGGCAAGGAGGAAAATTAAAGCCTCATTGCGGAGGTCGGCTCTTCAATAGCTCCTCATAAGACTGCGACGTTGTGATTAGCACATCGAAAAGAGAGTAGGGAGGAACGGTCGGATTATAGCGAGAAACAAGCATTGCAATTTACCAATAGTCGAAATGTAGATTGCAAAAAATTTAGAAGTTTCCACATACAAGGAAATCTAAATGTGTACCTATCGCTACTAGGGAATTTAAGCCTGTAGAGCGTTATACCAAACGAGAGTAGCCTGTCCTTTGGGACGGCAAAATCGGACGCAATGAAGCAGGAAGATGTCTTGTGAGGGACATCACAGTGTAAATATGTATAATTCTGCATAGATTTGTATATATTTATCGTAGCGGATTTCGGTTGAAAGTATTTTTAGTGTATCTGTGCTGTATAAATAAGCCTATATTAATAAAACATCTGTAGTCCATCCAATTCGTATGGATTGCAGATGTTTTTTATTTGACAATAATGTTATTTTTGGGGGCGATAAATGGATTTTTATGTCTTAATACCTTGGACTATAGAACTGACATATTGCATGCGGTATAATATATCTAGTTATTTGCATAAAAATGGAAATGGAGGAAGATGTATGCGAAAAATATGTGTGTTGGTTTGTCTGTTTATGCTGTTGCTGGGGGAAACTGCCCTTGGGGCGGAGAAGCTGGGCGTTCTTTGGGATTGGCAGGCACCGGGGGAACGGGAAAGCAGGCTCGTACAGCAGGAAAAGATTCCGGGCATCAATGTCATTTCGCCGAGCTGGTTTATTATTGAAAATTCACAGGGCAAAATCAAGACAAGGCATGGCAGCAGGCAGTATATCTCTCAGGCACATAATAAAGGCTATCAGGTTTGGGCGTTGATTACCAACAATTTTGATCCGGAGATGACCAGTCGGCTTTTGGACAATCCTTTGGCTAGAAAAAGGGTTATTTCGCAGATGGAGAAGCTGGCTGATGAATTTGCCTTGGATGGCTTTAATCTGGACTTTGAAAACATTAATCCCAAGGACAAGGACAAGCTGACGGATTTCGTGGAGGAGATTAGCGCGGCACTAAGGCAGAAGGGGCTTGTGGTGTCCATAGACGTAACGATTCCGAGCAATTCCGGCTACTGGTCCAAATGCTACGATAGAAAGAAGCTGTCTGAGGCTGTCGATTATATGATGCTGATGGCATATGATGAGCATAGTGCGGCTTCTGATGAGAGCGGCTCGGTGGCATCGCTTCCATGGGTGGAGGACGGCATAGAGAAAACCTTGCAGGAAGGCGTGCCGGCAGAAAAGCTGCTTCTTGGCATGCCGCTGTATATGCGTATTTGGCAGGAACAAAACGGCAAGGCGAAAGCCAAGACGCTCTCCATGCCGCAGGCAGAAAGGCTCATCAGGGAAAAGGGAATTAGTCCCTTGTGGCTCTCCAAGGAGGGGCAGTATTACTTCGAGTATCAGGAAAAGGATAGCCTCTACAAGGTGTGGCAGGAGGATCGCCGCTCGCTTGCGCTGAAGGGGGCACTGGTAAGCCGCTACAACCTATCTGGCGGGGCGTATTGGCGCAATGGCTTGGAGACAAAGGATGTGTGGCAGGCGCTTTCTGATACCATTTCCTATGCTGAGTGAATTATTTTTAAAATATTACACACAAAGGGACATATGACCTTTCATATGGCGTAATAAAAACGTATAATGTCATTGTAACAAATCCGAAATGCTGGCAAAAACAGGATAGAATGTCATGGAAAATAAATATTTAGATGAAGCATTACCGTTTCTTCAGAAAATTTCAAAAAAACGGCGTGAAAAATTTTATACTTATTTTCAAAATGCGCCTTTGTGGTTGCTGGATTCCTTTCAGGTCGAGAATGTACCGAAGGAAACTACATTTATACGGGCAGGGAATCCGGTGGATACGATTTATTTCATCGGCAGCGGCATTATCAAGGGGACGGATTACAGAATCCTGGGAGTGTCATTTGACTTTATGATTTTTACGGATGTGTATGCCTACGGCGGCATGGAAGTAATCATGGATCTTGATACTTACCAGACATCTTTGCAGACGGTCACGGACTGTATCATCTTGAAGATACCCAAGGGACAGTTTGCCAAATGGATTAAATCTGATATCTGGTCGCTGGGGCATGAGGCCAAGCTGATGGGACAGTACCTTTTGGAGCAGGCGCGCAACAATCGGGTGTTTCTGTTTTTGCAGGGGGCAGACAGGCTGATTATGCTGTTTACCATTATGTATGAGCAAAGGGAAGTAACAGGACAATTGGCCATTGCCAATGACAGGCAGAAGCTGTCGGACTACACGGGTCTGAGCGTCAAGACGATTACGAGGGCTGTCCAAAAGCTGGAAGCCGGGGCGATGCTTACGAGAACCCGCAGCAAGCTGACAATCAATCATCACCAGTATGAGCTGATGAAAAAGAGCCTGTCAGAAATATTGGTCGCAGAGACCTAAAGAGGATTCATGAAAGAATAACAACTGCCTCGGAGTAAACTCCCTGGCAAAGCGGGTGTCGTCAATCACCCGATGATGTAGGCGGATTTAGGGAGACATCTTTTAGATGTCGTCAGCACCTATGCAGTTCTGACTTACAAGCTCTCGACTTTAGTCGAGAGTAATTGACAGGGTATAAGGTATATGTAAGATTAGGGGGAGCTTGTTATGCAGAATTATTCAGGTGAAGAAGGATTACAGTATCATGTACAGATTCGTCCGGGGGATGTAGGCAGATACGTTATTTTGCCGGGCGATCCAAAGCGCAGTGCCAAGATTGCGGCTCATTTCGATGATGCCAAGCTGGTTGCCGACAACAGAGAGTATGTTACCTATACTGGCTATCTTGATGGCGAGAAGGTAAGCGTATGCTCCACTGGTATCGGCGGCCCATCTGCCTCCATCGCTATGGAAGAGCTGGCAAAATGCGGTGCAGATACCTTCCTGCGTGTCGGTACCTGCGGCGGTATCGATCTTGATGTAAAGGGCGGCGACATCGTGGTAGCGACTGGCGCTATCCGCATGGAGGGCACGAGCAAGGAGTATGCCCCTATCGAGTTCCCTGCTGTAGCAGATATCGACATCGTCAATGCGATGACCAAGGCATGCAAGGATTTAGGCATGAATTATCATCGGGGTGTTGTGCAGTGCAAGGATGCCTTCTATGGACAGCATGACCCTGAGATTATGCCTGTAAGCTACGAGCTTTTGAACAAATGGGAAGCATGGAAGCGTTTGGGCACCAAGGCTTCTGAAATGGAATCCGCTGCACTGTTTATTGTAGCTAGTCATTTGAAGGTACGCTGTGGTTCTGATTTCTTGGTAGTAGGCAATCAGGAGCGCAATGCCCTGGGCATGGAGAATCCTATCGTCCATGATACAGAGGCAGCTATCAAGGTAGCAGTCGAGGCTATCCGTACCTTGATAAAAGAAGACAAGAACAAATAAATAGCAAAGGGGCAGTGGAGGGGTAGCAATGCAGTTAGCATTTAATTTACTAGGTATCATCGTAGTTCTCGGCATCTGCTGGCTGATTTCCTGGCATCGCAAGTCGATTAACTGGAAGCTGGTAGGCAGGGCGTTCTTGATTCAGTTCCTGCTCGCCGTATTTATCGTAAAAGTTCCTTTGGGACAGCAGGTTATTTCCATTTTGTCTGACGCTGTAACAGCGGTAGTAAATTGCGGCAAAGATGGCGTATCCTTTGTTTTTGGCGATATTGCTGATACATCCAAGATGTTTGTCTTTGCGGTATCATCATTGGGCAATATCATCTTCGTATCGGCCTTGGTAGAGTTCCTCTACTACATTGGCGTGCTTGGCTTCGTGGTTAAGCATTTGGGCAGAGTTGTCAAGAAGCTGGTAGGCTCTACCGAAGTCGAGAGCTTCGTTGCGACTGCCAATATGTTCTTGGGACAGACCAGCAGCCCTGTATTGATTAGCAAATACATCGGGCGCATGACCGAGAGCGAGATTTTCGTTATCTTGGTAGCCGGCATGGGCAGCATGGATGTATCCGTACTGACGGCTTATGTATCGATGGGCATCCCGATGGATTATCTCCTGATGGCAAGTATGCTGGTGCCTGTAGGCAGTATTCTTATCGCCAAGATGATTTTGCCAGAGCTGGAGTCATGCAATAATGTTGACAATCTGAAGATTGACAACAAAGGCAGCAACAGCAATGTTATCGAGGCTATTATGAACGGTGCAGGCGTAGGTCTGCAGGTAGTGCTGGGCATCTGCGTGGCACTGATTGCGGTTATCGGCATGGTTGCCCTGACCAATATGATTTTGGGCTTTGCAGGACTGAGCCTGGAGATGATCTTCGGCTATGTATTCTCGCCGTTTGGCTATCTCATGGGCTTCGATACGGTTGCAGCTATGCAGGAAGGCACTCTGTTGGGCCAGAAGCTGGCACTCAACGAGTTCGTGGCATTCGGTACTCTTGGTGCCTATATCAGCACGCTGGATTCTAGAACTGCCATGATGTGCGCTATTTCTCTGGCAGGCTTTGCCAATGTCAGCAGCATGGGTATCTGCATTGGCGGCGTCGGTGCACTGTGCCCTGACAAGAAAGGCATTCTTTCTCGTATCGTGGTACGTGCCATGATCGGCGGCATGATGCTGAGCATTTTGAGTGCTATGCTGTGCGGCTTGGTAGCTCTTTTCTAAAATAATGCAAGGCATGGTATAACAAGGTGTCCCCCAGCTTTTACAGGCGGGGGACATTGTGCTATGGAAAGCGGGGTTTTTTTATGAGCATAAAAAAATACAAGCGAGTTTTTACGATTGTTATTGATTCACTGGGTGCTGGCGAAATGCCAGATGCGGCTAAATACGGCGATGCTGGCACAGATACCATCGGGCATATCTCGGAAAGCGTCGACAGCTTTGCCATTCCCAATCTGCAAAAGCTGGGCATAGCCAACCTGCACAAGCTAAAGCAGGTAGAGGCTGTGGCACGCCCACTGTCGCACTATGGCAAACTGCGCGAGGCAAGCACGGGCAAGGATACGATGACTGGGCATTGGGAAATGATGGGGCTGCATATCACCAAGCCCTTCAAGACATTTACTGATACAGGCTTTCCGCCTGAGCTTATCGCTGAGCTGGAAAAGCGTACCGGCCACAAGGTTATCGGCAACAAGGCGGCCAGCGGCACAGCTATCTTGGATGAGCTGGCAGAAGAAGAAATTGCTACTGGGCATATGATTGTCTACACCTCTGCCGACTCCGTATTGCAGATTTGCGGCAATGAGGAGACCTTTGGACTCGATGAGCTGTATCGCTGCTGCGAGATAGCCCGTGAGATTACGATGAAAGATGAGTGGAAGGTCGGCAGGATTATCGCCCGTCCTTATGTGGGCAAAAAGAAGGGCGAGTTCAAGCGTACCAGCAACCGCCATGACTATGCCCTAAAGCCTTATGGCAGGACGGCGCTCAATGCCCTGAAGGACAATGGCTATGACGTTATCTCCGTGGGCAAGATTGCGGATATTTTTGATGGCGAGGGCATTACGGAGTCCAACAAGTCCAAAAGCTCGGTGCATGGCATGGAGCAGACCATTGAGATTGCCCAGAGAGATTTTACTGGTTTGTGCTTCGTAAACCTAGTGGATTTCGATGCTCTTTGGGGACATCGCAGGAATCCGCAGGGCTATGCCGAGGAGCTGGAAAAATTTGACGTAAAGCTAGGCGAGCTTTTGCCTTTGCTGCATGATGATGATCTTTTGATTATCACGGCTGACCACGGCAACGACCCGACTCATACGGGAACGGATCATACGAGGGAAAAGGTGCCGTTCTTGGCTTATTCGCCATCCATGCAGCAACCAGGCGAGCTTTCCGAGGCTGATACCTTTGCCATTATCGGGGCAACTATTGCCGACAATTTCGAGGTCGCTATGCCAGGTGGCACGATCGGTCATTCTATTCTAGACAAACTGAACTAAGGGGGATTTTTTGATGGATAAAAAAGAGATTTTAAAGAGAGTGGATCATACGCTTTTGGCACAGACTGCAACCTGGGCGGACATCAAGCAGATTCTAGATGATGCTATGAAGTATGAGACTGCTTCTGCCTGCATTCCTGCTGCCTATGTCAAGCAGGCTGCGGAGTATGTTCAGGGCAAGCTGCCTATCTGCACGGTTATCGGCTTTCCGAATGGCTACAGTACGATGGCTACCAAGGTCTTTGAGGCAGGCGATGCTGTCGACAACGGCGCTGCCGAGGTAGATATGGTGATCAATATCGGCTTTCTGAAGGATGGCCGCTACGATGAAGTCGAGGAGGAAATCCGCCAGATTCACAAGGCTTGCAAGGGCAAGCTCCTAAAGGTCATCATTGAGACCTGTCTTTTGACTGATGAGGAAAAAATCAAGGCGTGCGAGCTTGTTACCAAGGCAGGCGCTGAGTATATCAAGACCTCTACTGGCTTCTCCACTGCTGGCGCTACCTTCGAGGATGTCAAGCTCATGCGCGAGCATGTAGGCAAGGATGTCAAGGTAAAGGCCGCTGGCGGTATTGCTTCCTTTGCCGATGCCGAAAAGTTTGTCGAGCTGGGCGCAGACCGTCTTGGCACTAGCCGTCTGGTGAAGATTATGAAAAGCGAGGGCTGATGATGACTAATGCAGAATTGATTGCTGAGGCAAAAAAAGCGAGGCTTCATGCCTATACGCCTTATTCTCACTTTCAGGTAGGAGCGGCTTTAGAGACCAATGATGGCAAGATTTATCATGGTTGCAATATTGAAAATGCGTCCTATGGCCCTACCAACTGTGCGGAAAGAACTGCTTTTTTTAAGGCGGTTTATGAGGGCGAGAGGAATTTTGCCAGAATCGCTATCGTAGGCGGTCCAGAGGGACAGGAGGCCAATGCTACCTGTGCACCGTGCGGTGTCTGCCGTCAGGTAATGCGCGAGTTCTGCAAGCCTGACAGCTTTGAGATTATTCTTGATGATGGCAAGGGCGGCGAGCTGGTATATACCCTGGAGCAGCTTCTGCCAGAGAGCTTTGGCCCAGAGAATTTGGGCAAATAAAATTATATATTACTATGATAGGCATACTGCTCTCTGTATTCGTATGGAGAGCAGTATTTTTTGCTAGCAAAATCCTGATTTGCCGAGTTGTTTTTCATTAGTATATTCATAGCGATTTACTGTAGGCATGGCATATAACCCTTTCAGGCATTTTTCGATATGCAGCCTGCGGGCATGACTGACTTTTGCTCTGTCCGGCTTAATGACACTGACTGATAATATATACTGCTGCACAAATTACCGCGTGCTAAAGACACGCTCTATCTGTCATCAAAACCACAACCAACAGAGTGCAACCGGGGTCACTTTTGCTGTGCAAAAGCAGAAAGCCTCCCGACGCAAAAGTGTCATGCTCCTTTGGCTGTTGTCGAATCATAGCATTTTATTTTTAATACATTAGATACTGCTCTATGCACACTGCTAAAAGATAATGGACTACAGGTGTTTTGGTTGTGTGAGTCTTGGCTTTACGGCGGGAATAGCTATGTGAATACACGAACTAACAGGCATGGCATGTACCCTTCATAGGTATGTATATGAGCCTCGCTTCTTAACGAATGAAAACCGCTGTAATTTGTCCGTAGGGAACAGATTACAGCGGTTTGAGTGAGTTTAGCAGCGTGAGGCTCATATCCATAGTGCGAACGTACCTGGAAGGGTACTTTGCCATGCCGTATAGTCTGATTTGCGTAACAGAAAATAAATTTTGCTCGACAAATCAGGATTTATAAAAAAATGATTTATGCCTTATTTTTTGCTATAATATACAACAAGCAGGGGGTAGGCTTATCGTATATTTGTGAGGGAAAAATATGGAAATTGTAGAGCTGAACGAGGATTTGCTGATAGGTACCGGCGGTCATAAAAAGGTTTATATTGACCCTCGTGACAACAAGCGCTGTATCAAGATACTCTTGGAAGAAAAGTGCAAAGATTGGGAAAGGGAAAAGAAGTATCGTGAGATTCGGAAAGGCATGGGGCGTCATAGCATTATGCTGCCAGAATCCTATGGAGAGGTTGCTACAAATTTAGGTACAGGTTATCTATTTGAACGTGTTGTAGATTATGACGGGAAAAACAGCAAGGATGTTGGAGAATTTCTGCGTACAACAGAAATATGTCCTACACCGTTGGAAATTGAGTACCTTATTAAGCGTTTGTTTTATTGCATGCTGGCGGAGAAGATTATCGTTACTAATGCAGAGTATTGCAATTTTTTAGTGCAAAGAATAACGCCAAATTTGAATCAGATTCGGGTCGTAGATAATATAGGCAGCCATATTATCGTGCCTTTGGACTGTTATATTGACAAGTTGGCGGAGCGACATATAAAAAGATATTTTGTTCGTTTAGTACAGGAAACGCATAAGGATTTTCCACATACGCTATCAAAGGAACAGCTTGAAAATATAGTAGATTTTGTTTTGAATTTTTAAGTTATCGCAAAAATAATATAGAAAGCGTTTCTCGCCTCGACAGGCAGGAATGTGTTTTTTAGAAGCTGAAGCTGATGGAGATAATCTATCAGCTTCTTTTTTACATTTATTTTACAAAAACCTTCTAATGGATTTTACATTCATGCTTTAAGATATTCCTAGATTTCCAAGGAGATTGATTTTAGGAATAATTGTATCAAGGAGAGTGTAAAAAATGAAAAAGCTTTTGATGATGGCAATGTCCATTATGATGCTGGCGATGGCAGTGGCTGGCTGCGGCAGTCAGACGGCAGAGAAGGGCGCAGGGCTGAGCGGTGCAGTTTCTACCAATGGCTCTACTTCTATGGAGAAGGTTATCGGTATCCTTTCCGAAAAATTTATGGATGACAACAAGGGCGTTACCATTACCTATGACGCTACTGGCTCTGGCACTGGCATTGAGGCTGTAAGCAAGGGCTCTACTGATATTGGTCTTTCTTCACGTGCGCTGAAGGACAGCGAAAAAGCCAAGGGCTTGAAGGAAACAACGGTGGCCTTGGATGGCATTGCCATTATCGTAAACGAAAATAGCCCTATCAACGATTTGAAAACCGAGGATGTAGCTGCTCTGTTCGATGGGCAGATTAGCGATTGGGGCAAGCTGGGCGGCAAGGCTGGCCAGGTAGCTGCTATCGGCCGTGAGGCTGGTTCTGGCACGCGTGATGGCTTTGAGTCCATTACCAAGACCAAGGACAAGTGCAAGCTGACGCAGGAGCTGACTTCTACCGGTGCTGTTATCGAGGCTGTCAAGAACAGCGAGGGCGCTATCGGCTATGCTTCCTTTGCCTCTGTGGAGAATCAGAAGGGCATCAAGGTTGTAAAGATTAATGGCGTAGAGTGCAGCGAGGACAATATCGCCAACGGCAGCTACGTCATCCAGCGTCCATTCAACCTGATTACCAAGGAAGGCATTCAGCTTAGCGAGGCTGCACAGGCTTTCTTTGACTTTATGACTTCCAAGGCTGCTGCCGAGCTGATTTCTCAGGCTGGCGCAGTACCTACTGCCAAATAAAAGAGGTTTAGCATAAAATGAAAAACAAGACTAAATGGCAGGAGCTTATGGAAAAGGGCATCAATGCCGTGTTCATGTTTTGCGGCATCGTGGCGGTAGGCTTTGTCCTGTGTATCACGGTACATTTGGTTATCGCCGGACTGCCTGCCATCATGGAAATAGGCGTGACGAGGTTTCTCTTAGGCACGACCTGGCAGCCGACTGCCACCACGACCGAAGCATCGTATGGCATCCTGCCCTTTATCCTTACCAGTATCTACGGGACTGCCGGAGCAGTGATGATTGGCGTTCCCATCGGACTTTTGACTGCTATCTTCCTTGCCAAGGCAGCTCCGCCAAGATTCGCCAAGGTGATTCATACGGCAGTTGAGCTTTTGGCAGGCATCCCATCCGTAGTATATGGCCTTGTAGGCATGATTATACTTGTTCCAGGCATTCAGAGGGCATTTGACCTGCCCTCTGGTGCAACCCTCTTGGCAGCCATTATCGTGCTGACCATTATGATTCTGCCTTCCATCATCAATGTATCTGAGACTGCACTTAGGGCGGTACCCAGGGAATATGAGGAAGCCTCTATGGCGTTGGGGGCTACCGAGATGGAGACATTTTTCCGAGTGAGCGTGCCGGCAGCCAAAAGCGGCATTGCCGCCGCCGTAGTATTGGGCGTTGGGCGCGCTATTGGCGAGGCAATGGCTATTATCATGGTATCAGGCAATGTTGCCAATCTGCCGGGACTCTTGACATCAGTTAGGTTCATGACCACGGCAATCGCCTCCGAGATGGCATATGCCGCCGCAGGCTCTTTGCAGCAGCAGGCATTGTTCTCTATCGGACTGGTGCTGTTCCTGTTTATCATGATGATTAATGTGTTCCTCAATGTGTTTGTCAAGGGAAGGAGGAGTGCCTGATGGTTGAGAATGTTGCTGTCAGCCAGCCTATAGCCCAGAGCGCCGGATTTTCCCGGCGGAAGCTGTGGAATCAAGGTGCCAAGGCCCTCATTTGGGGCAGTGCCATTTTGACCTGCGTACTGCTGGCTTTTCTCATAGGTTACATCTTTTATCGAGGCGTACCCTATCTTTCCTGGGAGCTTTTGACTTCCCAGTCCAGCTATATGAAGAAAACCATCGGTATTCTCCCGAACTTGATGAATACACTGTATATTATCCTGGTAGCGATGGTCATCGTTTTGCCGCTGGGGACGGGAGCGGCTATCTATCTTACGGAGTACGCAACCAACAAAAAGCTGGTTGGCTTGATAGAATTTGCATCGGAGGCTCTGACCGGTATTCCTTCCATTATCTTTGGCCTTGCTGGCTTGGTGCTGTTTTCGGAGATGTTCGGCTTGAAGCAGGGCATTTTGGCTGGCGGACTTACCTTGGTGATGATGGTTCTGCCGGTGATTATCCGCACCACGCAGGAAAGCCTCAAGACTGTGCCCAATGCCTACAGGGAAGGCGCTTTGGCGATGGGGGCGAGCAAATGGCATATGGTGCGCACCGTAGTGCTGCCGAATGCCATTGACGGCATCGTGACAGGCTGTATCTTGTCTATCGGACGCATTGTCGGCGAGTCTGCGGCACTTCTGTTTACCGCAGGCTTCGGACTGGTGCTGAATGACTTCTTTACGGCGCTTGAGTCCTCGTCTGCTACGCTTACGGTGGCGCTTTATGTATATGCCAGCGAGCGTGGCGAGACCAATGTGGCATTTGCCATTGCCGTCATACTCATGAGCCTGACCTTTATTCTTAACTTCGCTGCCAACTATGCAGCCAAAAAGCTCAAGAACTAACTCGAATGGGAGATTTTTATGGATACGATAATGGAAGTAAAAGATTTGAATCTGTGGTATGGGGATCATCATGCCCTCCACGATATCAATGTGGATATACCAAAGAATCAGATTACTGCTCTGATAGGGCCTTCTGGCTGCGGCAAATCCACTTTTTTGAAAACGCTGAACCGCATGAATGATTTGGTGGAAAATGTTAAGATTACGGGCAATATCATCTACAACGGCGAGAATATCTATGCGCCCAAGGTCGATGTGACCTGGCTGAGAAAGAGAATCGGCATGGTCTTCCAAAAGCCGAATCCTTTCCCGATGAGTATTTATGATAATATCGCCTATGGGCCTCGCACGCACGGCATTACGTCCAAGGTCAAGCTGGACAGCATCGTGGAGAAATCCCTCAAGGATGCGGCTATTTGGGATGAGGTAAAGGATAGGCTGAATACTTCTGCCCTCGGCATGTCCGGCGGTCAGCAGCAGCGTCTGTGCATTGCCAGGGCCTTGGCAGTTGAGCCTGATATTTTGCTGATGGATGAGTCCACATCTGCCCTTGACCCTATTTCGACCGGCAAAATCGAGGAGCTGGCAGTGGAGCTAAAGAAAAAGTATACCGTGGTAATGGTAACGCACAATATGCAGCAGGCTGTGCGTATTTCTGATTACTGCGCCTTCTTCCTTTTGGGCGAGCTGGTGGAGTTCAGCAAGACAGATGATATGTTCTCGATGCCGAAGGACAGAAGGACAGAGGATTATATTACAGGGAGGTTTGGCTGATGAGGTCTATGTTTGATCAGCAGTTGAAAACACTGAATGAGGAAATGCTCTACATGGGCGGTCTTTGTGAGGATACGATTCAGCAGACCATTGAGGCGCTGATATCTGGCGATGTAAAAAAGGCAAGAGCATTGAACAACATGATGAGCCAGATTACCCAGCAGGAACGAAGCATTGAGAATATCTGCCTAAAGCTCTTGATGCAGCAGCAGCCGGTAGCGAGGGATTTGCGCACTATATCATCCTCCTTGAAGATGGTAACGGATATGGAAAGAATCGGTATTCAGGCGTGCGAGATTGCCGAGATTATAGCTGCTGGCAATGTTGTTAGAGCTACCGACAAGGTGGATTTCCAAGAGCTGTCTGATGAGGTCAGTCACATGGTCAAGATGGCTATGATGGCTTATGACAAAAAGAGCTTGGAGCAGGCTGACGAGGTTATCAAATATGATGATGTCGTTGACAATCTTTTCTGTGCCATTCGTGGTGACTTGATTGAAAAGCTAAAGGATGATACCAATGACGCAGAGTGCTTTATCGATATGCTGATGATAGACAAGTATTTTGAGCGTATCGGCGACCATGCCGTCAATATTGCTAGATGGGTCAAGTTTTCCATCACTGGCGAGATACAGATTGTGGAGTAGACAGATTAAGGGCTGGTGCATGATAAATAATAATCATGCATCGGCCCTTATTTTTGTGCCTTATTTGCCTGTCCTGCACGGATGGGAGCTAAGGCTTTGGATTGATTCGACTAAATTCAGCAGGAGTATAAAACTTCCACTGAATAAGTCTGATTTTATTATAGTGAAGTTTTAGTGTTCAATCAATTCTTTATACTTTCCATATTGATTAGTTAAAGTGATTGATATATAATGTTCGTGAGAGTTTTTATTTTAAAGACAATAGGACATGGAGGGGAGAAATAGTGCTGTTTAGGCAAATTGAGTATTTGCAGGCTGTCATTGAAGCTGGAAATTTTTATCAGGCTGCCGAAAAATGCCATGTTTCGCAATCGGCAATATCCCAGCAGATAAAGAAGCTAGAGGATGAGCTGGGCGTAAAGCTCTTGGACAGGCACAACAGGAGCTTTTCGCTGACGCAGGCGGGCGAGCATTTTTATAGGAAAAGCCTTGTTATTGTCGGCGACATAGAGCAGATGAAGCGGGAAACGCAGCGGCTTGCTGCTAGTGATAATGCTATTCTCAGGCTCGGGTATTACAAGGGCTATCATGGCGATGAGCTTTCGGAGGCGGTGACGCAGTTCTCGGCCGCATATCCGACAGTGGAAGTGAGCATTATGGCAGGAAGCCATGAGGAGCTGTACAGTGCCATGGAAAATGACAAGGTGGATTTGGTTCTCAGCGACCAGAGGCGCGCGTTCTCGAATATGTACAATAATGAAGTGCTGGCTGAGAGCCATATGTACATCGAAATATCCAAGCGCAATCCTCTGAGCAAGGTGGAAATGGTGGAAATATCAGAGCTAAAGAATACGCCCTGCATCTTGGTGATAAATTCAGCCGGACAGCAGGAGGAACAGACCTACTATGAAGATGTCATCGGCATAAATGGCGAGTTTTGTTTTGCGGACTCCATGCAGGAGGCAAGGCTGAAAATCATCACCGGACAGGGATATATGCCGGTGGATGTGATAGGCGAGCAGGCGTGGCAGGATGCGACCATAGCCAGGCTGGCGCTTGTCCGAAATGGCGAGCCTGTCAAAAAGACGTATTGTGCCTTTTGGCGGAGGGATAATGCAGGATCGTATATTGGGGATTTTGCGAAAACGCTGGGCGGATATTTCGGCTAATGTATTTGGCATGGTAGATAAATTGCTTTATGGGCGGAGTAAGGAAATGACTGGTGCTTTGCGAGATGATATGTATGCATTGTGGGAGAAAATTGGCAAGAGCAGCAAGGGAGAGGACAAAATGAAGATACGGCAGGCAGAGGCAAGGGACTGGGCGGCTATCTACGAGGTGGTAAGGGATGCTTTTAGCAGTGCCGAGCACGCAGATGGCAATGAGCAGGATTTGGTAAATGCCTTGCGCAAGGGTGAGGCATTTATACCAAAATTATCACTTGTGGCAGAAGAAAATGGCAAAATCATAGGGCATATTATGTTTACAAAAGCCAAGGTAGGGACGGAAGGTGTCCTGGCTCTGGCACCGCTATCTGTTTTGCCGGCTTATCAAAGGCAGGGAGTCGGCTCGGCACTGATAAGAAAGGGACATGAAATTGCCCAAAGGCTAGGCTATAATTATGTTGTTGTTTTAGGCAGTGAAAAATATTACCCCGGATTTGGCTATATAGAGGCTGACACATTGGGGATTAAAGCACCATTTGATGTGCCAAGGGAAAATTTTATGGCATACAAAATCAGAGATGAGGCTGCGGCTGTACACGGCGTTATGGAATATGCCAAGGAATTTGGCATATAGTTGTATGTGTATGGTTTTGTTCGTTCATATACGTGGTATTTGCTATGAGGATTTGCGTGATATTGAATCAAAATTTAGCAAAAATTGTGCAAATTGCAATTTAATGCGTTATATGGTATAATATTGAAAGGTCAAAAAGTTAAACAGCAGAAATGAGGATGAAGGATATATGTCGCAGAGAATGACCTTGAATGAAGTTATTAGTGAATACGGTGTTCCGCAGATAAAATTGGATATTCATGCCAAGGGCAGTGAGTGCAAGGAGCTGCGCAAAAAGCTGATGGATATTGTGAAGCTGAGCGGCGGCAAGGAACAGGGCTATTTGGATATTGACTGCAAGCTGTATATCGATATAGACGATATAGACAGATATTTGTCTGGCGAGCTGGACACCTTGGGAGAGATTTATGCTTTCCCTGACGATATCAAGTCATACAAGGATGAATGAGTTTGTCTGGATGTTTTTTTCATCGCTGAAGGGCGGTGGAACTTTGTTTGTAAAGAAAGGATTTAATCTATGCAATTCAAAAAAATAGGCGTATTGCTGGTAGCGGCGGCTTTTGCTATTTCGGCAGGAGCGGGTACTGCTGATGCAGCCAAGGGCGGCGGCAAGATAGCTGCGCCAAAGGTTTCTGCACCGAAGGCAGCGCCGGCGCCAAAGGCTTCTACGCCATCCGCTTCGGAAGCCAAGAAGGATACCCCGAATACCAAGGAGTATGCGCCGTCCAAGAAAGCTGACCAGTACAAGGAGAATGCGCCTGCTGCCAAGTCGGCTGCGGCTAATCCTGTCAGCAATGCGGCAGCCAGCGCCCAAAAGAGTTCTGGCTGGGGCAGTGCGCTCAGGACTGTCGGCATGCTGGCTGGCGGTATGATGCTTGGCAGTATGCTGAGCCATCTTTTCGGCTTTGGCGGCAGCGGATTGTTGGCAGACATCATGGGTTTGCTGGTAAATCTGGCAATGGCTGCGGTGGTTGTTTATCTGGTCAAGATGCTGGTCGGCTGGTTTATGAAAAAAAAACAAAATAACAATGCTGACAGCGCCTATAATAGGGAAAGTGCCTCTGTCAGGGATAGATATGTCCAAGACACGCAGCCGGTTCAGGACATTAGGCCGCCAAAGACCATTGATGCAGAGCCAATACAGGATATTAAGCCGCCATCTGCCAAGTCCAAGGAGCAGACGATAAGCGCAGCCAGTGTCGGCGGCTGGGATTATGATTCCAGCACCGCGGCAGAGAAGTATCGCAAGATGTAAGGCTGTATGAGGTGTGGCTTAGTGCCGTAAAATAAAATATGACAAAATAAAGGCTATCGCTTTTGATACAGGAAATGCCTTGTATCAAATATGGCGATAGCCTTTTTGCTTGCTTATTTGGCAGCGGCAATAATCTTTTGCAGCTCCCTGACCTGATTGAGATGCGTTTCGTAGTCAAGGTCGTTAGCGTCGTATTGCATGCGTTTTTTCAGTTCGTCAATCCTGGCCTGCAGCTTGGCACGGATTTCGGGATTTAGTGCCATGATATGCCCCCTTTGCATATAGTATAATCGTCTGCCGTCAAGAGCTTGTAGCTGTCTAAATGCGGCAGATTCTGACTCATCCCCGATTTACAACGAGGTGTCTTTTATAGGTTTGTCTAAAAAAGATTTTATCAGAAAAATGTCTGATTAAAAATATCCTGGCTAAAATTTTTGCAGATATTCGCAAAGCAAAATATCCCCGCAGCTTTAGACGAAGGTTCAAGCCACGGGGATATCTGCATATTTTTGTATATGGGATATGGGAAAACTATGTTAATAAATGGGGATGGGATTCTTAATCGGTAAAGAGAGAAGTAGACAGATAGCGGTCGCCGGTATCTGGCAGGAGCGCTACGATGGTCTTGCCCTTGTTTTCAGGACGCTGAGCCAGCTTGATGGCAGCGGCAAGAGCAGCACCGGAGGAAATACCTACCAGCACGCCCTCGGCTCTGGCAAACTGACGGCCGTATTTGAAGGCATCCTCGTTATCGATAGGCAGAATCTCATCATAAATCTTGGTATTCAGCGTCTCAGGTACAAAGCCTGCGCCGATGCCCTGAATCTTGTGCGGACCGGCAGTTCCCTTGCTGAGTACAGGAGAGGTAGCTGGCTCTACGGCGACAATCTTCACATCAGGATTTTTGGTCTTGAGATATTCGCCAACACCGCTCAGCGTGCCGCCAGTGCCTACGCCGGCAATAAAGAAGTCAATCTTGCCGTCAGTATCTTCCCAAATTTCAGGGCCTGTCGTTGCCTTATGTACGGCAGGATTGGCAGGATTGGTGAACTGCGACGGAATATAGGCATGAGGAATGGAAGCAGCCAGCTCCTCAGCCTTGGCGATAGCGCCCTTCATGCCCTTGGCGCCATCAGTGAGCACGATCTCGGCACCATATGCCTTGAGCAGGTTGCGGCGCTCGACGGACATGGTCTCAGGCATGGTCAGGATAGCCCTGTAGCCGCGCGAAGCTGCCACGCTGGCGAGTCCGATGCCGGTGTTGCCGCTGGTAGGCTCGATGATAACGGAATCCTTGGTGAGCTTGCCCTCGGCTTCGGCTTTTTCAATCATGCCCTTGGCAATGCGATCCTTGACGCTGCCTGCCGGATTGAAATACTCCAGCTTGACCAAGAGGTTTGCTGGCAGATTGTTTTCTTTGATAAAATTATTGGCCTTCAAGAGAGGGGTATGGCCGATCAGCTCTGTAACGCTATTATATACCTTTGACATCGAAAGCATCTCCTTTATGTGAATGTAAAAATCTTAAACATATATGATTGATATGCTTACATGATAGCGGATAAATCATATTTTGTCAATAGGAAAAATATATTTTGCAAAAAAATAAATGCCAAATAAAACATATTATTTCGCTATGATATATTGATTTTATATGAAAAATTTGTTATAGTATATTTATCGAAGTGTTTTTGCGAAAGGGTGTTGACAAATGCGTATTTCTGCCAAAGGGCGGTACGGACTGGCAGCCATGGTGCATCTGGCGCTGAACTATAGCGGCGGCAGTCCGATAACTATTATAAGTATCTCCGAAAAAATGGGCATCTCCAAGATATATCTGGAGCAGGTTTTTGCGCTTTTGAAGCGCGGCGGCCTGGTTCTTTCATTGAAAGGCTCGCAGGGCGGCTATCAGCTTTCCAGAGAGCCAAAGCTGATTACGGCATATGATGTCTTGTCTGCCATAGAGACCTCGATGATGGAGCCGGCGGATAAGACCGTGGCTGAGACACAGCCACAGCTAGAGGGCGCACTGCAGGAGATGGTTTTTGGCAATCTGGACAAGGCAATAAAGGAGTCGCTCTCCGCTGTCACCTTGGCAGACATCATGCAGAATATCGAAAAGCAGGCCTCTGAGCAGCTCATGTATTTTATCTGAGCTACGAAAACAAAGTAATATAGCAGTCGAAGGACAAGCCTTCGGGATGAGATAGCAATCTTGTTCCGAAGGCTTTTTTGTCTGCCGAAAAATCACCTGTACGGCACGCTCGTTGCCGATGAAGGCTTTTTAGTCTGTAGAAAAAATCTTTCTGACATTACTCGGCAGCCTGCTGTGCCTTTTGAAACTTAAGCGGCGAGATTCCCTTGTAGCGGCGAAAGATTTTTATGAAGTATGACACATCGTTGAAGCCGCAGGAAAGGGCAATGTCCGTGATGGAATCCGTGCTGTGCAAAAGCTTCAGGCACGCCATTTCGATGCGGTAGCTGTTGAGATAGTCGATAGGGTTCTGCTGGGTGATTTTCTTGAAATAGCGACAAAAATAGTTGGGTGAGAGTCCTGCCGTCTCGGCGAGGTTTGCCAGCGTCAGCGGCTCGCTGTAGCGTGTGTCGATGAGGGCGAATATCTTTTTTAGCTGGCTGAGGCGCGTCCTGTTTTTCTCGAGGACGTTCGCTGCCTTGGGGTAGTGATAGAGGTGATACTGCAGGACAAAGCCGAAAAAGGCATAGAGCATGCCCGTGACGATTAGCTCGTAGCCGTCGCCAGCATTCTTGAGGGCGTTGAACATTTCCTTGACGACTATGGGGATATGCGGCGTGTCGACCGGCATGTATTTGTTGACGAGCATATCATGCTTGAGGATGCTTTCAATTTTTTCCTTGAAGGTGTGGCTGTCGGCGAGGAGCTTGCGCATATCAAAGACCACGCAGTCATATACGGTGTCATCGCTAGATGGCGTGCCGCCGTGGATTACGCCGTCACGGATAAAGATGACATCGCCTGACTTGGCGTGGATGGTGCTTTCGTTCAGGGTCAGCGTGAGTGCGCCCTGCTTTATCCAAATGATTTCATATTCCATATGCCAGTGGTACGGCATACAGAATCTCTGGTGCGTGTAATCAACATGATAAAACTCAATAGGAAAATCGAAGCGTCCTCTCTGCATAAATTCATTGTAGCTGTCGTGCTTCATATGGCGTGCCTTCTTTCTATAAAATTCCCGTAAAGGATAAAATCGTTATAAAATTAGTTAAAATAATGACAAAATGCATCAAAAAGAAGTGATTTGCAAGAGTGTGATGTTCAATCTTTACAAAAATACACAAAATAGAGAAAAGATAATATAATCTTATTTTAACATAAAATACAACAAGAAAAAATACGCTATAAGTATTATACTTTACTCATAAAGCAGATGAGATAATAAAAACAAATAAAAATATTTTGAACTTTATCACAAAATTTAGGAGGAAGTAAAAATGGCAAAAAGCAGATTGATTGGTGACTATCCTGTTATCGGTATTCGTCCTACTATTGACGGCCGCCGCGGTGTTTTGGATGTACGTGGCTCATTGGAGGAGCAGACCATGGGCATGGCGAAGGCTGCCAAGAAATTGTTTGAGGAGAATCTTTGCTATACCAATGGCGAGCCGGTAAAGGTAATTATCGCCGATACCACTATCGGGCGCGTAGCGGAGACTGCTGCCTGCGCTGACAAGTTCAAAAAAGCAGGCGTGGACATCACCCTGACCGTAACTCCGTGCTGGTGCTATGGCTCTGAGACGATGGATATGGACCCTATGACCATCAAGGGCGTGTGGGGCTTCAACGGCACGGAGCGTCCCGGCGCTGTGTACCTTGCCTCTGTCCTTGCCAGCCATGCTCAGAAGGGGCTGCCTGCATTTGGCATCTACGGGCATGATGTACAGGAAGCCAATGAAACGGAAATTCCGGAGGATGTAAAGGAAAAGTTGCTGCGCTTCGGGCGTGCTGCCGTGGCTGCTGCTACTATGCGCGGCAAGTCATACCTGCAGATTGGCTCTATTACCATGGGCATTGGCGGCTCGATTATCAATCCTGAGTTCTTTGAGGAGTATCTTGGCATGCGCATCGAGTCTGTTGACGAGGTAGAGATTATCCGCCGCATGACCGAGGGCATCTACGATGAAAAGGAATATCAGAAGGCACTGGCATGGACGAAGGAGCATTGCAAGGAAGGCTTTGACAAGAATCCTGATTTTGCCAGAAAGACGGACAAGCAGAAGGAAGAGGCGTGGGAGTTTGTCGTAAAGATGATGTGCATCATCAAAGACCTCTACAACGGCAATCCGAATCTGCCAAAGGGCTGCGAGGAAGAGGCTGTAGGCCACAACGCCATTGCCGGCGGCTTCCAAGGTCAGCGCCAGTGGACGGACTTCTATCCGAACGGCGATTTTGCCGAGGCAATGATGAACTCCTCCTTTGACTGGAACGGCGCAAGGGAGAGCTATATCTTGGCAACTGAGAATGATACGCTCAATGGCGCGGCGATGCTCTTTAACAAGCTGCTGACCAATAGCGCACAGATTTTTGCCGATGTGCGCACCTATTGGAGTCCTGAAGCTGTCAAGAAGGCTACCGGCTATGAGCTGGAGGGCAAGGCGGCAGAGGGCAAGGGCTTCCTGCACCTTATCAACTCTGGTGCGGCATGCCTGGATGCCTGCGGCGAGGTCAAGGATGCTAATGGCAACTCCGTCATCAAGCCTTTCTGGGAGATGACCGACTCTGACCAAAAGGCGTGCCTTGATGCTACCGAGTGGTGTCCTGCCGACAATGGCTATTTCAGAGGCGGCGGCTTCTCTTCGCGCTATCTTACCCGTGGCGAAATGCCTGTAACCATGGTGCGCATCAACATCGTCAAGGGCATCGGGCCTGTACTGCAGCTCGTAGAGGGCTATACCGTAAATCTGCCTGACGAGGTTTCGGATAAGCTGTGGAAGCGCACCGACTACACTTGGCCTTGCACTTGGTTTGCACCGAGGCTGACCGGCAAGGGCGCATTTGCCTCGGCTTATGACGTGATGAACAACTGGGGCGCTAACCATGGCGCAATCAGCTACGGACATATCGGCGCAGACCTGATTACGCTCTGCTCGATCCTGCGTATCCCTGTATGCATGCACAACGTGCCAGAGGAGAAGATTTTCCGTCCGGCAGCTTGGAATGCTTTCGGCATGGATAAAGAGGGACAGGACTATCGTGCCTGCATGAATTATGGTCCGATGTATAAATAAGCAGGCAGAGAGAGGTAGATAAAATGACCGAAGAAAAGCGCGTCTTGGCATTTGACTTCGGTGCATCCGGCGGCAGGGCGGTCATCGGCATCTTTGATGGCCGTACCATCCGCATGGAGGAGATTCACCGGTTTTCCAATGACCCTGTGATTGTCAGCGGCACGATGTACTGGGATATTCTGAGGCTTTTCCACGAGGTAAAGCAGGGGCTTGTCAAGGCACATCTGGCAGGCAGGATAGACAGCATCGGCGTTGATACGTGGGGCGTGGATTTTGGACTTTTGGACAAGGATGGCATGCTCCTGGAAAATCCCGTGCACTACCGTGACCGCCGTACCAACGGCATGATGGCAGAGGTGTTCAGGGATATTGACAAAAAAGAGCTTTACGAGATTACAGGCAATCAGCTCATGGAAATCAACACGCTGTTCCAGCTCAAGGCTTTGGCAGATAAGAGGCCGGATGTCTTGGCAAGGGCGGATACGCTCCTTTTGATGCCGGACTTATTGAATTATTTTTTGTGCGGAGCAAAAAAGACAGAGTATTCCATTGCGAGTACGACGCAGCTCTTGGATGCCAAAAAAAGATGCTGGTCGGAAAGGATTATCAAGAAGCTGCAGCTTCCTGCACATATCTTTACGGAGATTGTACCGACGGCAACCAGGCTGGGCAGATTGTCGGCAGATATAGCCGATGAGATTGGCATGGGTCGTCCTGAGGTGATTGCGGTTGCCGGGCACGATACGCAGAGTGCGATGGCGGCAGTGCCGACAGAAAAGGCAGACTTCTTGTTCCTGTCCTGTGGCACGTGGTCGCTTCTCGGCACGGAGCTGGCAGAGCCGATAATAAATGCAGGCTCTTTAGCGGCAGACGTTACCAATGAGGGCGGCTATGGCGGCAAGGCATCGTTTTTGAAGAATATCATTGGCTTGTGGATGATACAGGAAAGTCGCAGACAGTGGATGCGCGAGGGCAGGGAGTATTCCTTCGGCGAGCTGGAGCTTTTGGCGCGGCAGGCAAAGCCTTTCCAATCCTTTATCAATCCTGATGCGCCTGAGTTCGTGCCTAGCGGCAATATGCCTGAGAGAATCCGTGCCTACTGCCGCCGCACGAACCAGCACGTGCCGGAGTCGCCGGGCGAGATTGTGCGCTGCATAGATGAGAGCTTGGCTATGCGCTACAGGCAGGCTGCCTTGGAAATCGAGAGCTGCACGCAGAAAAACTATGCCGTGCTCCACATGATAGGCGGCGGCATACAGAGCCAGCTCCTTTGCCAGCTTACTGCCAATGCCTGTCAGAAGAAGGTGGAGGCAGGGCCGGTCGAGGCAACAGTAATCGGCAACATCGCCCTGCAGCTTTTGGCAAGCGGCTCGATAAAGGATATTCAGACTGCAAGGCAGGTCGTTATGGAGTCAGAGCCGGTGGCGACCTATGAGCCGAAGGATGCCGCTGAATGGGAAAAGATGTACGCAAGATGGGAGGAAGTTGCCTCATGCTGAAAGGAATACCAAAGATTTTACCGCCAGGGCTTTTGAAGGTGCTGTGCGAAATGGGGCATAGTGACAGAATCGTGATTGGCGATGGCAATTTCCCTGCGGAGTCAGTGGGGAAAAATTGTCAGATAGTACGCTGCGATGGACATGGCGTGCCAGAGATTTTGGATGCGATTCTGCAGCTTATGCCTTTGGACAGCTATGTAGAAACGCCGGTATCACTGATGGAAGTCATGAAGGGCGATCCAGCCAAAACGCCTATTTGGGATAAATACAAAGAGATTGTTGCCAAATATGACGAACGCGGCGATAAGGCGGTCGGCACAATAGAGAGATTTAAATTCTACGAGGAAGCCGGCAAGGCTTATGCCATCGTGACCACTGGCGAGAGCGCCGTGTATGCCAATGTCATGCTGCAAAAGGGCGTTGTCAAGGACTGAAATGGTGGATTGTTGGATAAAAAGCGAGGAGATTACTAATGGCTTATGAAGAAATAAAAGAACAGATTTGCGATGTATGTCATAAGATGTGGCAGCTCGGCTGGGTGGCAGCCAATGACGGCAATGTTTCCGTCAAGCTGGAGGATGGCACTTTCCTGGCTACGCCTACCGGCATCAGCAAGAGCTTTATTACGCCGGAAAAGCTGGTGCATATTGATGCCGAGGGCAAGATTTTGGAAGCAAATGAGGGCTATCGTCCGTCCTCTGAGATAAAGATGCACCTGCGCTGCTACAAGGACAGGGAAGATGTGGGCGCAGTGCTGCACGCGCATCCGCCAACGGCGACCGGCTTTGCGGTGGCACACATTCCGCTTGACCGCTATGACATGATTGAGACCGTGGTATCGCTCGGCTCGATACCTATTACTCCTTATGGCACGCCGTCCACTTACGAAGTGCCGGAGGCTATTGCTCCGTATATTCAGGAGCATGATGCCGTCCTTTTGGAGAATCATGGCGCACTGACCATGGCGGACAGCCTGATTGGAGCGTACTACAAGATGGAAACATTGGAACTTTTTGCCAAAATAAATCTGGTGGCATACCAGCTTGGCGGTCCGAAGGAAATTTCCAAGGAGAATATTGACAAGCTGATTGATTTGCGCAGCTATTATGGCGTAACAGGCAGGCATCCTGGCTATAAGCACTACGCTGACTGAAAAACAGCTTTAGAATGAGGCGGCTGCCTTGCTTGGGGGAGCGAGGCAGCCTTTATTGTAGATAGGTTTAAGGAAGCAGGGGTCGTATGAAAGAGAACAATCAGGAGGCTAGTACCTCGATAGTGCCCAAGGAATACCGCATTTATTTTGCTTTGCTGGTAACGTGCTTTGCGCTTTGGGGACTTTTGAATAATATGACGGATAATCTCGTGCCGTCATTTGCCAAGATTTTTATGATCAAGGCGGTGGATTCATCGCTGGTGCAGGTGGCATTTTATGGCGCATATGCTGTTTTGGCACTGCCTGCGGCATTTATCATCAAAAAATATTCCTACCGCGTAGGCGTGCTGGTAGGCCTTGGCTTTTACATGATTGGTGCGTTTGGCTATATACCTGCGGCGTTCTTGCAAAGCTATAATCTGTTCTTGGTTTCTATATTTATTTTGGCAGGCGGATTGTCTATCCTGGAGACGACCTGCAATCCATTCGTTTTGTCACTGGGCAGTCAGGCAACGAGCGTCCGCAGGCTGAATCTGGCGCAGGCGTTCAATCCGCTTGGCTCGATGTGCGGCTTGTTTTTGGCAAAGTACGTCATTTTATCCCATCTTGATGCGGCAACCTTGGAGGACAGGCTGGGGATGAGCGCAGCCGAGCTGTCGGCAGTGCGTGATACGGAGCTGTTCTGGGTCTGCGTGCCGTATGTAGGTTTGATTTTGATAGCCTTTATCATCTGGGTGGCGTTTTTCCGCAGCAAGCTGAATGATAAGGATGCCGATGATGAAATGACTGTCATGCAGGCACTGTCCAAGCTGGTGCACCTGCCGCGCTATGCCTTTGGCGTAATAGCCCAGTTCTTTTATGTAGGCGTGCAGATTTCCGTGTGGACATGGACAATCAAGTATGCGATGACCAATCTGCATATCATTGAGGCGGAGGCAGCCGATTTCTACATCTATTCCATTTTTCTCTTTATCGGCTGCAGATGGATTTGCACCTATCTGATGAAGTATATAGTACCGGCGAAGATGATGGCGGTGTTTGCCCTGGCTGGCATCCTGTGCTGCCTTGGCACGATATATCTGCCGATAGATGTATCTATCTATTGCCTGATGGGTATTTCCGGCTGTATGTCCCTGATGTTCCCAACGATATACGGTATTGCCCTGAGAGGTCTTGGGCCTGAGGTAAAGTTTGGCGCAGCAGGATTGATTATGGCAATTTTGGGCGGAGCGGTTATCACGCCGTTCATGGGCTCTCTGGTTGATAACGGTACGCTTTCTTTCCTGGTCAGCGGCTTCACTGCTGAGGAAAGTGCCATTCGTTCCGCTTTCTATCTGCCAGTATTTTGTTTCTTGGTAGTATTTGTGTACTCTATAGCTTTCCGCAGCGTCAAGGACTGACGGCAAGGCTCTTCTAAAATGCCTTCGGGATTGGATATGAATGTACCGGCTTCTGAGCATTGGACTAAAAATCTAATGCTTGGAAGCTGGGGCAGGATATCTGATTCTGAAGGCTTTTTTGCAGCATAAATTCTGATTTATAGAGCTAATGTAGTAACTATCGCTCCTCGACAAACACATCTATAAATCAGGATTTTGAGAAAATACTTGACCGATAGTAACAACCTGTTGATATACTTTATAACGAGAGGTTGAGTCACTTGTAGGATTATAACTTGTCATAGGAAAACTATAGGATTGTGAGATGAGACTTGTTCGGTGGGAGATTTCTTCTTACGCTGAGCTTAGTCGAATCAATCTAATGCTGTAAGGGTGCTTATTTCTAGACTAAGAGGAGGGGGAGTGCCCGTTAGTGTGGGGCAAAGGTAGGTGCTGGATATGGAAAAGTTTTCAAGGCGCAGCTTTATGAAGATGGCTGGCTTGGTGGCTGCAGCAGCGGTCGTGCCGGGAGTTGGAGTTTCCATGGAGAAGGTGCGTAGCGCAGAGGCAAAGGAAGAGGCGTTGGCGGCAGCAAAGCCTGGAACGGGCGGCGACCATTATGAGTTACCGCAGGCACGTCAGGGCGGCGAGGCGGTCGTGTATTTCACGAGAGATTTATCGGCGGCTGGCTTGCTCAAGATGTATGATAAGATTGCGCCAAATATTACGGGGCGCATCGGCATCAAGCTGCATACGGGCGAGCCGCATGGACCGAACATTATTCCGCGTTCATGGGTCAAAGAGCTGATGACGGAAAAATTGCTTGCGGCTAAGATTGTCGAAACGAATACATACTATCAGGGCGACCGCTATACGACAGAGCAGCATCGCAAGACGCTGGCTGTCAATGGCTGGGATTTTGCATCCGTCGATATTATGGATGAGTTTGGCACGGCAATGCTTCCGGTCAAGGGCGGCAAGTGGTTTACGGAGATGTCGGTAGGAGCACATCTCTTAGATTATGATTCCTTGCTTGTGCTTACGCATTTCAAGGGACATACGATGGGCGGCTTTGGCGGCTCTAACAAGAATATCGGCATTGGCTGTGCGGATGGCCGCATTGGCAAGAAGATGATTCATTCGGGGGCGGAGTCTGAGCAATGGGCGATGAGCAAGGAAATGCTTATGGAGCGTATCACGGAATCCTCGAAGGCAACGGCGGATTATTTTGGTGATCACATTGCTTATATCAATGTATTGCGCAATATGTCAGTGGACTGTGACTGCGCAGGTACAAGTGCCCTGCCGCCAACCGTGCCGAATATAGGCATCGTGGCATCGACAGATATATTGGCTGTCGATCAGGCTTCTGTTGACTTGGTTTATGCTCTGCCAAATCACTACCGCCACGACCTTGTCGAGCGCATGGAATCCCGTCATGGCTTGCGCCAGCTTAGCTATATGAAGGAGCTGGGCATGGGGCATGACCGCTATGTGTTGCTCGATTGCGACAATGAGAATATGCCCATCACGCTTGCGGACGCTGTGAGCGAGGTAAAGCCGTTCCGAGCCTGAGCTTGGAGAAACATATGGATGCTTTTCTGTATTTTGCAGGAAGCATCCATTTTTGTTTTTAGTAGTTCTGCTGAATTGTTAGAATGAGCTGTTTTGAGCATAGTGCATGATTTTGGAGGCTTTTTGTTATAAAACCTAAATCTTTCAAAGAAAATGCAGCTACATTTTCCTACAACGGAGTTTCAACTAGGGGATAGGGGTGGCTCTAATATGTAAATGGCTCTGTTTCTCCGCCTATGATGCAGGACATCAGACACCTCGTTATGCTCTAAAATATTATCTAAAATTTTATATAGATATTTATATAATCTTTTCTTTGAATGAATGGTACTTTTTACTTAAAATTTGTTTTTTACGGCAAAACTGGTTAATAAATAGAAAAAACGTCAAAACAGTATTGACTTATCGGGACGAATACGCTATATTACATAGTGTAAGAACTAAAAAATATATAAATATTAATATAAAATTTTAGAAAAGAGTGGTTTGATGAAAAAGAGGGGAATATTAAATGTCCAGTTATCTGCCTGCATTGCGGCGCTGGGACACAAGGATTTGTTTATGATTGGCGATGCCGGGATGCCGATTCCGCCAGGCGTAGAGATTGTCGATTTGGCAGTCACGGCAGGCGTGCCAGGCTTTAAGCAGGTATTTGATGCTGTCTTGGAGGAGGCGGCAGTAGAGGGCTATGTGCTCGCTGAGGAAATCAAGACCGCCAATGAGCCTCTGCATCAGCATATTCAGGACAAGCTGGCAGGTATTCCTTGCGAGTATCTGCCGCATGATGATTTGAAAAAGCTCTCTCAGGAAGTGCGGTTTGCGATTCGGACAGGCGAGTTCAGCCCTTATCCGAATGTGATTCTGCGCGCCGGCGTAGTATTTTGAGCCTTATGGAAAAGGTAAATATCAAAAAAATCAGCGAGCTTTCCGGCTTTTCGCCTGCCACGGTGTCCAATGCCCTGAATAACAAAAGGGGCGTGAACAGCCAGACGGCAGAGAAAATCCTTACGATTGCCAGAGAGCTTGGCTATGCCAAGGAGGAAAAAATCAAGAATATCCAGCTTGTCATTTATCATGACAGCGGCAAGGTCGTTTCGGATGTGCCGTTTTTTACCAGCCTTTTGGATGCGCTGTCCAATGCGAGCCACAAGAAAGGCTATGCGACCAAGCTCATCAATCTGTATCGCAATGATGATGACTATGAGGAGCAGCTTCGGGCGGTCTTGCAGGATGTGTCATCAGCTATATTGCTGGTTGGCACAGAGCTAGACGCAGAGTCCGCCGAGCGATTCTTGCAGGCAGAGATGCCGCTGGTGCTTTTGGATTGCAGCTTTCAGCGCTTGGCGTTCAATGCCATCCTGATGGACAATGCCAATGCCATGCGTCAGGCAGTGGACTATCTGGTATCGCTGGGGCACAATGACATAGGCTATTTGCACAGCGAGACGCCGACTCAGGTATTTGAGGCAAGGCGGCACGGCTATATCGATGCCATGCAGGAGCACGGAATTTTGGTCAACAAGGATTTTTGCTTTGGCATGCCAGTTTCGATTACCGAGGCATACAATTACTTTAATGAAATATTGGCGAAAAAGCCAAAGCTGCCTACGGCGTTTTTAGCAGCAAATGACATGATTGCCCTCGGCGCTGTGCAGGCATTGCAGAAAAATGGGCTGAGAGTGCCGGAGGATATTTCCCTCATCGGCTTTGATGATATAGAAATCAGCGGCGTGATGGCGCCAGGGCTGACCACGATCAGGGTTGATACATGGGAAATGGGGCAGATGGCTGTCCGCAGGCTCTTGGATTTGATTAAGCAGCCACGGCAAGTCCCGGCAAGGGTGGAGCTTTATACGGAGCTTGTGGTGCGCGGCAGTACGGCAGTGCCGCCTAGCAGAGAAGACGCTTGAGGCAAAATGAATCTTAAGGCTTTGGCAGGGATAGACTGCGAGATGTCAGGTAGAATAAATAGTATTTGAAATAAAGAGTTTGGGCAGATAACGGAGGGAAAACGAGTGAAGATAGCAGTAATTGGTTCAACGATGATGGACGTTGTTTCTTATATAGACCGCATGCCGCAGGCAGGCGAGACCCGCATGGTCAAGGATTTTCATGTGGCAGGCGGCGGCAAGGGCGCAAATCAGGCAGTGGCAGCAGCCAAGCTGGGCGCTGATGTGCTCTTTTTGACCGCAGTGGGCGATGATGCCTTCGGCAGGCAGGCAATCAGCAACTACGAAAAACTAAATATTGACACGCGCTATATCAAGACCGTAGAGGGGACTTCCACCGGCGTGGCTACCATCATGGTTGATGAAAAGAGCGGTCAGAACAGGATTATGATTTATCAGGGTGCCAATGCCGAGCTTCTGCCGGAGGATATAGAAAAGGCTGCTGAGGGGCTGAAGGAATGTGGCATCATGATTCTCCAGCAAGAGATTCCGCTGGAGACCGTCTATGCGGCAATCAGATTTGCGAACGCTCACAATATGCAGGTTATTCTGAATCCTGCGCCTGCCAATGACGCTTTGTCGATGGAAATGGCCTGCAAGTGTGATTTCTTCATGCCGAACGAGACCGAGCTTGCCTTGATTGCAGGCGTGCCGACCAACAGCATTGCGAATATCCGCGAGGCAGCACGCGCCCTTTTGTCAGGCGGACTCAAGAACATCATCGTGACCATGGGCAGCCAGGGCGCGCTTTGGCTGACCGCAGACAAGGAAGAGCTTGTGCCATCGCTCAAGGTAGATGCCGTGGACAGCACCGGGGCAGGTGATTCCTTTATCGGCTGCTTTGTGCAGTGGCTTGCCAAAACAGGGGACATCAGTGCGGCAATCCAGCGTGCAGCCAAATATGCGGCATTGGGCGTGACGAGGCCGGGCACACAGGATTCCTATGCGCTGGCAGATGAGTTTGAGAAATTTTTGCAGACGGTAGAGTAATGTATAAGAGGGGTTTTTAGGTAATGTTCAGTATCAAGGATATTAAGCAGTATGACAATGGCTATATCAGCAGGACGCCGATTTTCCAGTTTATTCTTTTGTCCTGCCTAGTGCCGCTCTGGGCAGCGGCAGCGAGCCTGAATGATGTTTTGATTACGCAGTTTAAGAGCGTTTTCGAGCTGAGTGATTTTGCCAGTGCGCTGGTGCAGAGTGCCTTTTATGGCGGCTATTTCCTGATTTCTATTCCAGCCTCGATGGTTATCCGCAAGACAACCTACAAGACGGCTATCTTGACGGGATTGGGCTTTTATATTGTAGGCTGCAGCCTGTTCTTCCCGGCTTCCCATATGGCAACCTATACGATGTTCTTGTTCGCTATCTTTGCTATCGCTATCGGCTTGGGCTTTTTGGAAACATCTGTCAATACGTACAGCACGATGCTTGGCCCGCAGGATAAGGCAACTTTGAGGCTCAATATCAGCCAGACTTTCCAGCCAATCGGCTCGGTTGCCGGCATCCTCTTGGGCAAGTACCTGATTTTTCAGGAGGGGGCGAGCATGAAGGCGCAGCTTGCGGCGATGGATGCCGTGCAGGCAGCAGCCTACAAGATGGAGATGCTCCAGCATACCCTGCAGCCATATCATGTGATGATTTATATTCTGATTGCTATTTTTGTTCTTTTTGCCATTACCAAGTACCCGAAATGCAAGGTTTCGACAAAAAATGCGGACGGCAGCGAGCGCAAGATTCCTGGCATGGGCGAGACGCTGGCATATCTTGCCAAAAATACCCGCTTCCAAAAGGGCATCCTGGCGCAGTTCCTCTATGTTGGCATGCAGGTTGCTGTGTGGTCTTTCACCATCCGCCTTGCCCTGCAGCTCAACCCTGAGTTCAACGAGCGCATGGCGGCAGACTTCATGGTCTACAGCTTCATCTGCTTCTTTATCGGCAAGTTCATTGCCAACTTCCTCATGACGAAGTTTTCTGCCAACAAGGTGCTGTTCGTTTATTCCATTATCGGCTGCGGCGTGATTCTCTATGCGTCCTTTGTGCCAGATATGACGGCTCTTTATGCCGCTGTAGCAGCAAGCCTGCTCTTTGGCCCTTGCTGGGCAACGATTTATGCCAAGACCTTGGAGGCGGTGGAGAAGAAGTACACCGAAACCGCTGGCGCAGTAATCGTTATGTCCATTGTCGGCGGCGCATTCGTGCCTGCCATTCAGGGCTATGTATCGGATATAACCGGCTCAATGCAGCTTTCCTTCGTGGTAAATCTCATCTGCTTCCTGGTAATCGGCTGGTATTTCCATGGTGAGAGCAAGCTGGAAAAATAAAAGATAAATAAAATAAATAACTAAAAAGGCTGTCGCTTGATGAAGGCATCATGTGCGACAGCTTTTTTATCTTAACCCGCCAGAAGACTCCTTCCTCTTAGGTGGGAGATGAATGGCGGG